>OBLU010000558.1_pt1 | contig 34977 bp, 37 predicted proteins | sample 1518681 | NCBI WGS metagenome assembly OBLU01 (sample SAMEA3539304, study PRJEB22396) | soil metagenome | biome: tundra; feature: field; material: soil | place: USA | collected 2010-05 | depth 0.15 m
GGCCCTCGGCCGGCGGCCGTTTCATTGCAACATGCTGGGGCCGCACGGAACCATTTACAGAGTAATGCAGCCAGGCAAAAGGATTGCAAACGTTTGATGAATTTGACCCGACTCGGCTCAGGTCAACTTTCCCTTGACCCCCCCTCCGCACGCTTTGCAACCCTGCGTGTGCGCATCCGGAAACCCTTTTCTTCCACCACACCATTGATCCAGCAGCGGGCCCCATTGTTCCCCAAAATCAGGACAGGACTGCATTTCAGAAAGGGATAGATTGCCAGAAGGAACTACAGCGCACAATGCGCCAGCGGTCTGGGCCAGGACGGATGGGGCGCTGGCAGTCGAAGCGTCGGAAACCTGGCGCATGCGAATCCGGCCGATGCCCGGCCCATCCTCCTGTGCAGCAACCACAACCAACGTCTTGTCCAAATTGAGCCTGCCGGGCAGATCTTCCTCCGGTCCGCCGAGATAGCATTCATCTACTTCCACTCGACCGGTGAGCAAATCGCGTCCGGGCCTTACCATGGCGCGACGCAGCCGGTGCAGCATGGTCCAGGCGGTTTCATACCTGCTCAAGCCCAGGATGTGTTGCAGCCCCAAGGCGCTGGCGCCGTTCTTCTGCGTTGTCATCCACCACATGGCCTGAAACCACAAGCGAAGAGGAATGCGTGTGTCCTGAAAAATCGTTCCCGCGGTCACCGAAACCTGATGGCGGCAGTCATGGCATCGCAACAGCACCGCCCTCACCGGCGAATGCTGTTGGCAGCTACAGCGCGGACAACGAAACCCCTCTGGCCATCGCAATTGCAGCAAATACTCGCGGCAGTCCTCGTCGCTCCTAAAACGCTGCTCGAACTCCAGCAGATTCCTGGGATAGTCTTCCGTCCCCGCATACTAGGGGTTGTACCCTGGTGAGTCAAGCGGATACCCATCTTCCAGAAAAATATCTTGCAAGTTAGTCGAAGCTAAGGTGACACGCGTGGTATTTCCCACGCCTATCTCCGCCGCGCCTCATGGTTTAGCCTGAATGTGCGGACCACAATCTGCAATCCTTTTTTGGTTTGGCTTTCGGAGGCGCAAATGACGGGTGTGATTCTGCTGGTCGGTCTGGTGGTCGGATTAGTTTCCGGCGTTGTGGGCATTGGAGGCGGAATCCTGTTTGTGCCGGCACTGGTATGGTTGCTGGGCATGGATCAGCATAAAGCGCAGGGTACTTCGCTGGGGGCGCTGCTGTTGCCGGTTGGCATCTTTGCCTTTTATGAGTACTACCGCAAAGGGAACGCGGACATTCGAGTAGCACTTTTGCTTTCTGCCGGGTTCCTGGTTGGCGGGTACTTTGGCGCTGTCGGTGCGCAGCACATTCCTGAGGTCTGGCTGCGGCGCATCTTTGCACTCACGCTGGTCGCGATTGGCGGGAGGATGTGGTTTCTGCAGTGAACCCGGCCGCGCTTCAGGCGGTGGCGATGAATCGCAGCCGTATGTAATCGGCGGTCCAGTTGCCTTCCTCGTCGCGGAGAGCGGGCGCAAGCACGGCTGCGGTTTGTTCCACAACGGTGTCGCGGACCGGTTCCGGAAGGGCTTCGAGGACGCCGCGGCGGAAGGTGCGGAGCCAGCCCTCCATTCCGCTGTCCGGGAGCGAGGTTGGGCGCGGAATCAGCGCAATCTGCTGCACCTGGAAGCCGTGACGAATCAGGCGGCGCGCATAGCCGTCTGGAGTGGGGTAATAGTTGACGTCGTCTTCGACACCGGCTTGACCATTTTTTTCGAGCACCGACTTGAGCGCAACACGAATGGCTGCAATGTTGCCGTGCCCCCCCATCTCGGCAACGAAGCGCCCACCGGGCTTGAGAACGCGATGCACTTCCGCCATCATGGCATCCTGGTCGCGGACCCAGTGCAGAGATGCATTGGAAAAAGCAGCGTCAAAGGCTTGATCAGAAAATGGCAGCGACTCGGCGCTGGCTTCCACAGCCACAATGCCACGCGAACGCGTCGCGGAGACCATCTCGGGCGAGATATCCACGCCCATCACGGTGGCGCCGTTGGCCGCAATTCGTTTGGACGTTTGGCCGTCGCCGCAGCCCAGGTCGAGAATTCGCTCATTGGGCTTGGCTGCCAGCCACTCGAGCACTCCGCTTGCCAAAACATGCACAAACGCGCCGTTCTTCCCATACGAGAGGGGATCCCAGGTCTGATTTGCCATGTTCTTCCTCCGCTCCCGTGCTCCGAAAGCATGAGAACTCAAGACAGACTTTATTCTACGCCCGCATGAATAGCGGAGATCAATAACTCGGCGAAGAATGTTTATAGAAGAGATTCGCAGTGCGCGATCACCGGGAGTTACTTAGATCGATTGAACGGGGAGGAGAGTGAGATCGTCGACCAGTCCGACTTCCTTTTGCACGAAGGGCTCGCCATAACGAACGCCCGCTAGGAGCCCGTAATGGCGCGCTTCAGCGAAGGTCCGGTCGCGAATCTCCTCTGCAGGAACAAAAAGGCCCGCGCCGCTCGGCTGGTTGGCGTACTGCGAGGCATAAGCCATCAGAGCATGATGTCGCTGCTCGATGAAGGGAGTGATATCGACGATGAAGCTGGGGCGCACATCGGCGTAGAGGCTGGCATAGACGATCTTGAAGGGCCGGTGAGGGACCAAGCCGGTATCCACCTTGGCAAGGCCGGAGAGGAAGCAGGCCTCGTAGCCAAGCGTGGCTGCGGTGGCGTGGTCGGGGTGCCGGGCCTGCCAGTAGGGGAGGATCACGACGCGGGGGCGAAGTTGGCGCAAAACCCGTACGATCCTGGTGCGGTTTTCCAGGGTGTTTTCAACCGCGCCGTCGGGCAGGTCGAGAGCTTGCCGCCATCCAACACCCAGCAGTTGCGCGGCTTTCGTTGCCTCCTGGGCACGCTCTTCCGCGCTGCCACGGGTCCCTGCCTCGCCCTGCGTCAAGTCGAGAATGGCTGTCCGCAGGCCACGCGCCGCCATGCGCAGCAACGTTCCGCCGCAGGTTTGCTCCACGTCGTCGCGGTGGGCAGCGATAGCGAGAACGTCTATTGATGTGGATTCAGGGCGGGGATCGACGTTCAGTGCAGGCATCGCTGGTTACTCCCGATATTACAGCGGAACCAAGGATGGTGTAACCCGAAGCCAGTTCCCTCAAGTCGACGCGACCATCAGCGAGCGGCGACCCTAAACAAACTCCAAAGGGTATGGCTTTCCTGGTTCCGCTCTGGAAAAGCTATCGAGGTTGATGTCTCCCCACCCTTCGCAAACCCGCTAAGAATGAGGCGCCCAGCTTCGCAGCGGAACTCCGCGGGCAGATTGTCAGTAGACGGTGTTGTTGGTGTCAGAAGCCCCGTCCATGTAGGCCACGTCGTAGGCAGTCCCGGTCACGGTTACGTATTGGTTGTCGAAGGCCGTACCGTCCACTGTCGAGTAGATGTACACCTGGCCGCCCTCTGCCGTGTATATCTTGTGCAAGCCTGTAACCGCGGCGATGCCTGTGGCGTCGCCGATATAGGGCAAGAGCGTGGTCACGGTGTTCTTAGAGGTGTTAAACATCGTGAGACAGCCATAGGGCAGACCTGTTGCAGCACGCACGCCGTTGGTGCACTTGGTCATGGCGATCCAAAGCGTGTTGTCGTCGGCGAGCAACAAGCGGCTCAGTGCGCCGGGGGCTCCGTCGCTGATTGCAATTGGGCTTGAGGCGGTGCTGTTGGAGAGATTGACTACCGTCAATTTGCCGGCAAAAAGTGTTAGTCCCTGCACAACTTGGGGCTGCTGGCCCACAACATAGAGAGTGGTGGTATCGAGAAGTGCGTTGCTGGCGCCGCCAGGAGTGGCGATAGTTGCGCTGGCCAGTGCGCTGTTGGTGGGTAGCGTTCCAGACTGCTGGCCAAGCAGGTAAATCATCGGAGCAACCGGCAGCGGTGTGATCGAGGCTTTGCTGCCGCCGCACTCTGGACCGCAATTGAGCACGTAAGCGGTTCCACCATCGGCGGAGAAGATGGCCTTGATCGGTCGGTCAAACACCAAGGGCGCTCCGTAGTAGTTGCCTGCCGAGTCTGTGTTGTCGGGGCTTTGGGCTTGGAAGAGGCACCAGCCAGGCAAATTCTGCGGTTCGCAGTCCACCGCGGCTTTGGGCCAGGTGCTTGACCCGCCAGAATAAGCAGTGCTTTGTGCGGCGGTCAGTTTGCGCGGATAGTAAGCGTAGTTCGAGTTTTGGACGAAAGCCAGGGCCACTGAACCACCAGGATTCACGCTGACACGGTACACTCCGGGCAGGCTGAGCGGATACGATCCTCCGCTAACATGGTCAACCACCGTCAACACGTGGGATCCCTGGCCGGCGGCAAAAGTATAAGCCTGATTCCGCGTGACAAAGACGCTGGCAGAAAGCCCATTGAGGCCCCCGGAATTCCCGGTGGTGCTTTCCTTCGCGTAGTCGATCGTGTCCAGGCTGCCGTCGCCGGAACCGTAGACCGCGCCTAGCTGCTCCTCCGGCATGTTCTGGATAGTGATGGGAAGCGAGGCGGAGTAACCGGCGATCGAAAACGCAGGAGGCGTGCCCTTGAAGCCGCTGCGAACGTCGTAATACGCATCCACAAAAACCAGCGCGCCTCTGGCAAAGGCACCGGGGTTCTGGATTGCGATGAGGACACGATTGGTGAGCCCGCTGGGCGGCAGGACGCGGCCCGCAAAATAGTTGGTTCCGCCACAACCTGCCATCGCAGCCGCAACAATCAGGGCCGCGGTAGAGCATATCCAAAGACTTCTCTTGTTCAAAATCCCTTACCTCGACGGAAAGCGCGGAGTGTGCCGCGGATGATCGCATTGACAGGGGTTCACTGCCCCGTTGAGCTTTGAGCGGCCGAGGCCGCAGCGTGAAGACTAAAATGCGACTGTCGGCGAATGAGACAGCTCGCAAAATTCCCCGGCTGAAAACCGGTACAGACCAAGGTTATGACTCCCGAAGTATAACAAAGTAGGCCGGTCGATTGGCGCGCGGGCCTGCTGTGGCTTAGCATGTCAGGAGAATGCCTTCCATCTCCGACATATTCGCGAACCGTCCGATACTGGCCGACGGCGCCATGGGAACCGTGCTTTACGCGCGCGGCATCTTCATCAACCGCTGTTACGACGAGCTGAACCTGTCGGACCCGGGCTTGATCCTGTCGATCCACGAGGAATACCTGCAGGCCGGCGCCGAGATTCTTGAAACCAACACCTTCGGCGCCAACCAGTTCCGTCTGGCTCGCCACGGTTTGGCCGGAAAGGTTGCCGAAATCAATGCCGCTGGCGTGCGGCTTGCCCGACAGGCAGTCGAGCATCTGAAGGACAAGCAGGCGAGCGAGGCGTGGGTGGGCGGTTCGGTGGGTCCACTCGGGGTGCGGCTGGAGCCATTGGGCAAGACCGGACTGGACGAAGCCCGTGCAGCTTTTGCTGACCAGATTCGAGCGCTGGCCGAGGCCGGCGTCGATCTGCTCATCATCGAGACCATGCCGGCACTGAACGAGGCCCACGAGGCGCTGTTGGCCGCTCGCGAGACCGCACCTCATCTGCCCGTCCTTGTAATGGTCACGGTCGACGATGAAAGCAACTGCCTCGACGGGGCATCTCCCGCACATGCCGCGGCGCTGCTCACCGAGTGGGGCGCAGATGCCATTGGCGTAAACTGCTCTACCGGTCCAGCCACGGTTCTTACTGCCATTGAGGCCATGCGAACAGCCACCACGCTGCCGCTGGCCGCCATGCCCAACGCGGGCATGCCGCGCGCTGTGGAAGGACGCAACATCTATCTGTGTTCGCCGGAGTATATGGCCAGCTTTGCACGCAAGGCCATCGCCGCCGGTGCGCAGATCGTCGGCGGCTGCTGCGGCACGACGCCCAACCACATCAGGGGCATGCGGTCGGCAATGAGGGCCATCGATGCGCAAGCGCGCGTGCAGGGTTCCGGCCTGGCTCCGGAGTTGAGTACTGAGACGCCGCCAGCGCCGCTGGGCGCTCGATCCCGCATCGGTGCCCTGGTTGCAGAGGGCAGTTTTGTCACCCTCGTCGAGATTGTTCCGCCGCGAGGCATCGACTGCACGAAGGAGATCGAAGGGGCCCGCCTGCTGGCACAGCTCGGCGTCCACGCCATCAACGTGCCCGACTCCCCGCGCGCATCGGCACGCATGAGCGCGCAGAGCCTTTGCATCCAGATTCAGCAACACACCGGCATCGAGACGATTCTGCATTACACCTGTCGCGATCGGAACATCTTGAGCATTCAGTCGGATTTGCTGGGGGCCTCGTCCATCGGGCTGCACAACATTCTTTGCCTCACCGGCGACCCGCCTAAGCTTGGCAATTATCCCGACGCGACTGCAGTGTTTGACGTGGATGCCATCGGTCTGGTCAACATCGTTCGCCGCCTGAACCATGGGCTGGACATCGGCTCGAATTCGATCGGCGCGACCACCAACTTCACCATCGGCGTCGCCGCCAATCCCGGCGTGCCCGACATTGAGCAGGAGCTGCGCCGTTTTGCCTTCAAGGTCGAGGCAGGCGCGGAATACGCCATCACACAACCCGTCTTCGACCTGCGCCTCCTGGAGAGCTTCCTGGAACGCATCAAGGAGTTTCGGATTCCGGTCATCGCAGGCATCTGGCCGCTCACCAGCTTGCGCAACGCCGAGTTTATGAAGAACGATCTGCGTGTGTCCATGCCGGAAGAGATCATGCTCCGCATGGCGCAATGCGAATCGCCCGACGCCGCCCGCAAGGAAGGCATCAAGATCGCCCAGGAGATGCTGGGAGCTGTCCGGCCCATGGTGCAAGGTGTGCAGGTGAGCGCGCCGTTTGGCCGCTACACCGCCGCTGCAGAAGTCATTGCCAGCGTGTTGCCTGCAACTGTCCCTGAGTAACCGCACGGAGTCAATGCCATGCCGTCATTTGAAGAATCGCTCAAGAAGCTGGAAACCATCGTCGATCAACTTGAAAAGGGCGACCTGGCGCTGGAAGAGTCGCTCAAGCTCTTCGAGGAGGGCGTCGGCCTTTCTGCCGCCTGCAAGCAGGAACTGGACGCGGCCGAAGGCAAGGTGCAGATGCTCGTGAAACAGCGTGACGGGTCGCTGAAGCCTGAACCGTTCTTGACCGAAAAGCCTCTCTAGCCAGCGATCTGGGCTGCGCAATGACTTGCTACCTAACTTAGTTGTTTCCGCACCCAGGCAAGCATCTCCGGGGATATGCGCTCCAGGGCCTCAAGGTTGAAGATCGGCTTCGCCTCCTGGCCCTCCAAATTGAATCCATCTGGAACTAGACCGTTCACGGGCGTATGAGCCACCAGCGCGTCCGCATGTTGCAGAGCCGCCATGAAGGACGGTTTGCGTCGATCATGATCCGCAGCTCCTTCGACCAGGAAACATAGATCGGGGTGCAGATGGCGCACGATGCTGTTGGACTCGAAGATGAGGTTCGTGCCGGGGCCGAAGTTTGGCCATAGCTCATCGAGCATCGCCGGAAGATCGGGTACTGGCGGATGATTTCGCATCGGCGGCGTGGCCAGGAAGGCGCGCACGGCTCCGGCCGTGAGATAACGCGCAGTGTCAGTTCCCTGCCCCGCAGTTGTCTCCTCCCAGATGGGCTTGGGTTGGCCGTGGTCGTGGGTTGTGATCTTGACGGCGATCCAGCGAAACTCGGCCAGCGCGGCAACCAGGCTGCAAACGAGCGGAGTCTTGCCTGCTCCCCGGCTGCTCCCGCCTACGACAATAATCGCCATTCGCGCTAGTCCTGTTCAAGTTCACTTGATCCTGTAAAGAAGGTATCCGCGATTGGCTAGCTCCGGTCCGCGATTAGCTAGCTTCACCAGAATTAAAATAATCGAAAGAATCCAAATCGCAACTGGCGGCTCAAGGAGCAGCTGCTTCATTTTTGAGGGCGCCTTGGGCAGCGAGTGCTGGAATAGGGAGCTGCTCAGGTAGGCTCACGCACCGGCCCCGATTGCAAATAAAGACTTCTGGCCAATGTTTTCGGGGCTGAAGGGACTCAAACGAACGAAATCGCACAACTCAGAGCAAGCAACAGGCACAGTTCAATTGCAATTGCTACCCATTTAGTAAGGCGATTCATGCTTTGGCCTCACTCGTGGCTTCACGATTCGACTCGGTTTGCGTCTTTGCCACGGGCTTTCCGAGCAACCTTCGCCAGCCGCGCCAGCACAACCTGTTCGCGCAGCACTTGCTTCAGCGGTCGTGCCGGCGTTCCCCATAGGACCGTCCCCGGCTTCAGGCCTTCGTTGGTCACAGTCTTGCCACTCAAAACCCCAGCCTGCCCACCGAGAATCACGCCGGGACCGACGTGGGCATGGTCGCCGATGCCAACTTGTCCTGCGATGACCGCGCCTTTGCCCACAGTGCTTGAACCGGAAATGCCAGTCAACGCGACGAGGATCACGTCTTCCCCGATATCGCAGTTGTGTCCGACGTGGATGAGATTATCAATCTTCGTCCCGCGCCGGATGCGGGTTTCGGCCAGTGCTCCCCGGTCAATCGTGGAGTTGGCGCCGATCTCCACGTCATCCTCGATCACCAGCGTTCCTTGCTGCGGAAACTGAGTGTAGGCGCCCGTGTCGGAGTCGCGGACGTAACCAAATCCATCAGCACCGAGCACCGCACCTGCGTGGACCGTGACGCGATTGCCGATAGTAGTTCCTGAATAGAGGACAGCTCGAGGATAGACGCGGCATTGCGCGCCAATGCGAACACCCTGGCCGATGACTGCGCCCGCTTCGATCCGGGTTCTGGCGCCGATTGACGCAAATTCGCAGACCACGGCTCCCGGACCCACTGTCACATCCTTGCCAAGCTCCACATGGGCGCCGATCGCCGCCGTTGGATGGAGCCCTTCCGGAGAAGGGGCTGGCTTCAGGAGTTTGCCGGCGCGTGCAAACCACAAGCGAGGTTGGTCGGCCTCGACAATGGCAATGCTTTGCGGGAAGGCTCCCCCGTCTGCGGCGCGTACAACGATTGCTCCTGCCTTGCTGGCCAGAGCTTCGGCTGAAGAAGCCGCATCCTCGGCAAAGGCCAACTCAGACGGCCCGGCCAGTGAGGCGGAGTTGACACCGACGAGAACGATTTCGGGGCTTCCCTGCACCAGCTTGCCGCCCAGGATTTCGACCAGTTCGCCCAGCTTCATGTATCTCTCCTCAAGCACGGTGTCTCATTGACGATAAAGCCCCGGCTCGCCCGCCGGCCTCGTCTTCCAGCGCCGATGAATCCATAGCCACTGGTCAGGATAACGCCGAATCCACGATTCGATGGCTTCGGTGCAGAGTTGGGTGCCGGCGAGGATGTCTGCGGAAGCGTTGGCTGTGTGCGGAATCTCAATCTCCGGCCCGAAATGCAAAACATACCTGTGCTCCAACGGCTCCCAAAGCATGAACCCGGGCAGCACGGCCGCGCCTGTCTTGCGAGCTACATGCGCCAGTCCGGTAGCAGTGCAGGCGTCAAGGCCGAAGAACTTTACAAACGAGCCTTGAGGCGGGGTCATATTCGTGTCCATCAATATCCCGACCGTCTGCCCAGAGTGCATTGCGAGCAACAGACCGCGCCCGAAATCGTCTTTGTGAATCACCTGGTTGCCATGCAGGCAGCGGATGCCATTCACAAAGTCGTCCAGCCGCCGGTTATCGAGCCTACGGATGACCATGCCCATGGGACGTCCCATCAACGAGTGGTAGAAGCTGGAGAGCTCCCATGCGCCAAGGTGGCCTGTAACCACCAGGACACCCTTGCCACGCGCTTGCGCGGCCATGTAGTTTTCCAATCCCTCGGTGCGAATCCAGTTGGTGGTATTTTCCGCGGAGTAACGGATCATCCGGCAGAACTCGACAAGTTGCCAGCCCAAATGGACATAGACACCGCGCAGAATGCGGGTCCGCTCGCTGGCCGACAACTCGGGAAGGGCCAGTTCCAGGTTGCGCGTCCCCACGCGACGAAGCCAGCCGAATGCCCCGTAGACGGCAAACGCGATCACCCCGGCCAGCAGCCGCGCCAAGCCGCGCGGCACGCGGCCCAGGGTGCGCGCCACGGCTACAACAAGCCAATACTCAAGGGTCTTCCGCATGGTCGAAGGTAAAGATTAAGTTTAGACCTTCGACGCGGGCTGCTTCCCACCACAGTTTGGGGCCCCAGCGAACCGGGAAAGTTCGCCGGGGTCTCCGGTTTTTCGCTTCGATTCGCCGCTATTTGTCGTATTTGGCCCTGACAAAGTACTCAGCCACACCGCGAACGAAGGCCACTGCCCCGGGCGGGACGTCGACGCTGCCCTTGAGGACCTCCTCAAATCTGTGCGGCTGGCCGTAATAAAGCTCTGTGTCATCTGAGTTTTGGCTCACGCTTGTACCGTCCAGATCGATGCCGGCAAAGAGGCCTTTCGCGCGCGAGTAGCTGAGCAGTTCGGCGTTCATCTTCCAGTCGGTGGCCGCCTGGCCGCTGCGGCCCACCGGGCCGGCGGCAGCGGAGGCATCCCCGCCAATCTTGAACTTGTTCTTCAACAGGTCCTGGAAGCCTCGGTCATTCACCGCAATCAGGATGAGGTCTGTGGCTTGACCGCCTATTTGAAATCCAAAAGATCCGCCGGCCATGCGAATAAACACCGGCGCGCTCCAGCCGTGGCCGGTGCGGCAAGTGACTACACCCTGACCATACTGCGCGCCCACCAGGAAAGCGCCCTTGAGCATTCCGGGGACTACCGCGACGCAGGTCGCCTGCTGAAGAATATTCATGGGGACTGTGCTGTCCTTTGCGGACATGATCTGATCGAGGACGATCTTGGCCTGGTCGACGCGCGCTTGCAGGTCCTCTCTTGTCGAGGCCGCAAACGCGGTGCATGTGAGGATGAAACAGAGGCAGATGGAAGCAGTGGTTTTCTTCATATCCGTATCCTTTCCACTCCGCTGCCGTCGGCGGCGCGAAGGGTTGAATCACAATTGGCCGGGCGCATTCAGGCGCCGTCGATATCGATCCGGTGCAAACCCTCTGCGCTTGCCGAGACGTCAGCGATTGGGGACTTCCTGAAACAGCCTACATCATGCGAGCCGGCGGCGGGAGGGCTGGCCGGCCACATTGCGACTTAAATGCACAGTATCCAGAGCGGGTGAACCGCTCTGGATACTGTGATGCATGGATGGACGTTGGGGAGGGCTGACGTTCGTAAGGCTTTGACCTGTCCGCTTCAGCAGCCGGTCAATGAGTTTTGACAGCAGGCGGCGCGGCGCCCAGATTGAGCCGGAGGTCACCGGTTCGATCGCATCCCAGACCATGTCGCCATCAGCCGTCAAATCGAGGTAACCCCTGGCCCCGGCAATGATCGATTCCAGAACAAGTTCGTCGTTGTCTTCGGGGCCGGTCACAATGAGTCGGATGGAAGGACGCACGCGCCGAATGGCTTGAAGAATCTCTAAACCGGCTGTCGAAGAATGCATATCTACCACGAGATACTCAAGCGTCTGGCGGGCCAGCAGCTCGTCAAGGCTCCCTGGAATCGGAACCAGAGTTGCCCTTCCCGTCAATGTCACCTGCTCGAAGATGCTGGCAAGACCTTCGATGCGAATCGGTTCATCGGAAACCAGGCCAATATGAATTGCATCAATTCTGCGTATCGAAGGCATTTTGCTCCCCCCGTGATTTAGCAGGAGAGCTGGGCCCAGTGTGGTCATGAGTGGCGTGAGGCCACCCAATGCCACACATTACACGTTCTTATCTAGCCACCCCAACCAGACTCATGGGCCGCCCCTAAAGCTTGGGAAGCACAATCCCTTGTTGATTTTGGTACTTGCCCTTGCGATCGGCATAGCTGACTTCGCAGGCTTCATCGGAGCGGAAGAACAGGATTTGGCACAGCCCTTCGTTGGCATAAACCTTGGCCGGTAGCGGGGTCGTATTAGAGATTTCGAGGGTTACGAATCCCTCCCACTCCGGCTCGAATGGCGTTACGTTCACAATGATTCCGCAACGCGCATAGGTTGACTTGCCAACGCAGATCGTCAGTACATCCCTGGGAATTCGAAAGTATTCGATGGATCGGGCCAATGCAAACGAATTGGGGGGGACAATCACGGACTCGGCCTGGACTGAAACGAAAGACCTCTCGTCAAAGGCTTTGGGATCGATGATAGCGCTGTTTACATTCGTAAAAATTTTGAATTCATCGGAGACGCGGAGGTCATATCCATACGAGGAGAGCCCGTAAGAAATCACTCCATTGGCCACTTGCTTCTCACTGAATGGCTCAATCATGCGGTGTTTGGTGGCCTGTTCGCGTATCCAACGGTCACTCTGAATCGACATGCTGCTCCCGTTCCGGAGATGATTTTCCTATCCGGATAAATAAGCTGCTTGTATATTGGCTCAAGCTTGAATAATTGATAGTACGAAATGCAAACAGCTTTTGACAATGGCCCTTGCAGATATTCAACGATCAATTCTTGTGGATTTTGGCTGCACACGTTTGTTGAAGCTTGCCGGACAACCTTCGCTCGCTCTTCGGATGGTTTTCAACCGGGTTTCTTAGGGAGAAATCTGATCCGAACGATTTCGGCTGTTCCAAAATCTCGTTAAAATCTGTAGCATCATTCCCACACGGCGTAGTACAGTCAAACTTGCCAGCGAGGTTACCCCATTGATTAAGCAGGACATCGTCCATCATGTAATCGAGCGCACGGGCCTTCCCCGCACCAAGGCAGAAGCCGCGGTGGATACGGTCTTCGAGGGCCTGAAGCAGGCTCTTACCGCCGGTGAGCGCATTGAACTGCGCGGATTTGGCGTTTTCAGCGTCCGCGCCCGCAAAACCGGCATTGGCCGCAACCCACGGACTGGCACCGAGGTGAGCATCACCCCGGGCAAGGCCGTGCGCTTCAAACCAGGCAAGGAACTGCACACGCTGGAAACTGGCGCAGCGCCCAAGACTTAAGGGCATCTCCGCTTCAATTCCACTTCGTGCGCCGACATTTCCTCTGAAGCGAATTCCCGTGCTGCTCTTGCCGCATTTACGGCCATCGCTAAATCCGCGCCCACTCAAAGCGCGACTTATTCAATGGTCCGCCAAGGCGGCAACGGCAGAGGAACGGGTTGATGCCGCCTCGCTTCCCACCCATTTTCCAGCACTCCCAATCCTGCCACAGTAAAAAGGGCAACCTTCGAGGACCTCGGTGCGCGCAACCTTTCGGGAGAATGGCCTTCCACTTCTGTTGCTGGCAGCCAGTGCGGTTACCACAACCGCGAATGGCGCGCGGTTCATGCAGAACTTCCTCGAGGGCATGCCCCCCGTGGTGCGGGACGGCGACCTGTGGCCGTGGGGCTGGCTAGCCGACCATCCCGAACTCTTCAAGACGGGCTGGGCCTTCTCAGTGTCTCTTCTGAGCATCCTGCTCATCCACGAGTTTGGCCATTATTTCGCGTGCCGTTGGCATCGCATCCGGGCTACGTTGCCTTGGGTCCTGCCAGCTCCCACACTGAGCGGGACCGCCGGCGCCATCATTCGAATCCGCACCCGCATTCCCAACCGCGACGCTCTGATGGATGTGGGCGTCTATGGTCCGCTCGCCGGCTACCTTGCTTCAACCGTTGCTGTGGCACTAGGTTTTGCGCTCAGCCACCATTCTCCTGGCAACCCGACAGCCGCCATCGTCCGATTTGGCGGCGAACCGTTGACCATTCACTTGGTGCACGCGCTACTGCTGCATTGGTACCCAAACCTCCCTGCCTTCGAGCTGATTACGCCGCACCCGGTGCTCTTGGCCGGCTGGATTGGCCTTTTCATGACTTCGCTGAACCTGATACCCGGCGGGCAGTTGGACGGCGGCCACTTGGTCTATGCCTTCTCGCCGAAGCTGCACCGGAGCTTCACTGTCATTTTGCCAATTCTGTTGTTGATCGCCGGCATGCTTTTCTGGGTGGGCTGGATTCTATGGGGGCTGCTGTTGTTTCTCCCTGTCATGCGCCACCCAAAGGTTCCTCTTGAAGGAGGACTGGACCAGCGCCGTGTCGCCCTGGGCGTTATCGGCATCCTGATCTTTCTGCTCACGTTCACGCTCACACCGTTCTACGACAATTCCCTCCTACAGATTTTGCATGTGAATCCCTTTCGCCTCATGCGATAGAGGCTGAGGAGGCGTTGCGGTGTGCTGAAGGATGGACGGCGCAGTGACACCTAGACCAGCGATGAGGGAGTGGTTTCTCCCCCGCCCCCGGACGCCAACGCGTGGAGCCCGACCGCACCACAACCGCTATTGCGCATGGTTTTCAGTCTTGCTATCGTGATTCATTCATTGATTCAAGGGGTAAGCGCATGAGGCATTCTGATCGACCGATTGCTTTAGCCATGATCTTTGCTATCGCAGCGATCTTGCTCGCAGGTTGCGGCGCGAAAAAAGTCGCTGGCAAGACCTATGTGGACGATGACGGAGATTCAATTGAATTTCGCGCCGACAGAAGAGCGGCGGAAATAAACTGGAACCCTCAGGTCTTGTACCCTGGTCAGCAAGCAGCTCTTGGCAGCACAGTCATCACCAACACAACTGGCGGGGACTTTAAATTGGGTATGGGGAATGTGGCTCGGTCAGATTGCACGTACAAACAGGATCGAGACCAGATTGCTGTGACCTGTATCGGCAGAAAGACGGCCACCTACACGGTCAACCCTGATGACTCACTTACTGGGCCGCCGGAGGGCATGTGGGCGCACGCGGTGTTCGCGCATCTGGTCCCAAAAGAGTAGAGCCCGCACTTCTCCGCCGCACCTTTTTCCCTACGCAGCTGTCAGATTCTTCTTCGCACTCCAGCGGACCATCACATCAGGCGCAGAGCATCCACATCCACAACCAGATTGCGGCGAGGAATTGCAGCGGCTTCCGCGTGGGTGAGCATTCCGCGCAGCGCGGCGTTGAGCATCTTGCGCGACGCGGCCTTCAGGATCATGTGAATCCGATATGTCCCCTTGATTCGTGCGATCGGCGCGGTGCAGGGGCCGAGTACGCGCACTCCTTCGGGTGGGGCGTTCTGAAACCACCTGCCCAGCTCGGCCGACCAGTCTGCCGCCTCTTCAAGCTTTTGAGATTGCACCAGCACGTTGGCCAGCACCCCGAAGGGCGGATAGTGCATCCAGCGGCGATACTTCAGCTCGCGCTCAACAAAGCTGGCGTAGTCGTGTTTGCTGGCGGCGAGAATGGCATAGTGGTCGGGATAGTACGTTTGCACAACGACGCGGCCGGGCAGATCGCCCCGGCCGGCGCGGCCTGAGACCTGAGTCATCAACTGGAAGACGCGCTCGGCAGCCCTGAAATCGGGCATCGATAGTGCGTGGTCGCAACCGACGACGCCCACCAGCGTGATCCCATGGATGTCGTGTCCTTTCGCAATCATCTGCGTGCCGACGAGCAAGTTGATTTCCCCGGAGTGGAGGCGCGCCAGCAGCCTTTCAAGATCGTAGCGGCCGCGAACAGTGTCGCGGTCCATGCGCCCGATGCGGGCCGTAGGAAATATCTCGGCAAGCCGGGCCTCTCCTTGTTCCGATCCGGCGCCGAGATAGTAGAGATGCTCGCTATCGCAATTGGGGCAGCGTGCGGGCACAGTGCGGCGGAAGCCGCAATAGTGGCATTCAAGCCGCTGCCCTTCGTGCGCCTCACCTGAATCGCCTGCTGGCGGCTTGTGGTGAGTGAGGGAGATGGCGCAGTTCTGGCACTCGAGCTTTTCTCCGCAAGCACGGCAGATGACTGAGAAGGAGAAGCCTCGGCGATTGAGCAGGATCAGCGCTTGTTCGCCGCGATCCAGTGCTTCGCGTGTCAGCTCAACAAGTGTCCGCGAAAACAGTTGGTCCTGACCGGTTTGCTGGAACTCCTGGCGCATGTCGATCAGCTCGACTTCAGGCAGCGGACGGTTCATCACGCGCTCGCGGATCTCGATGCGTGCGTATTTGCCTGAAGCGGAGTTCTGCCAGCTCTCCAGCGATGGGGTCGCTGAACCGAGCACCACCACCGCGCCTTCCAATTTTGCGCGCATCACGGCAACGTCACGTGCGTTGTAGCGCGGAGTCTCCTCCTGCTTGTAGCTCTGGTCGTGCTCCTCGTCGACGAGAATAAGGCCGAGATTGGGCGCCGGAGCAAAGATCGCGGATCGTGTGCCGACGACGATAGGCGCTTCGCCTCGACGTATGCGACGCCACTGCTCGCTGCGTTCCTCTGGTGAGAGCGCGGAGTGGAGCAGTGCCACGCGTTGCCCGAATGCCCGGTCGAGCAAGCCGGCGGTTTGCGGCGTGAGGCCGATTTCAGGGACAAGCAGAATGGACGAAAGGCCGTGATCAAGCGCGCGCTGCATCGCAGCCAGGTAGACAGCCGTCTTCCCTGAGCCTGTCACTCCGTGTAGCAAGAAGGGGTGGAATCCCCCGAGAGCCGTTGCCAGGTCGGCCAGCGCCACAGTCTGCGGCTCATTGAGCAGGAACGGCGATTCGGCCGGCTGCAGTCCGCCAAGCCGGAACGTGGCGGGCCGCTCGTCGATGCGAACCAGACCACGGCGGACAAGTGTTTGAAGCGTGGAAGAAGACAGGTCGCGGCGGCGCAGCTCGGCAAGCGGTAGTTCGCCTTCGCAAGCAGCCAGCTCCGCCAGAATCGTTTGCTGCTTCTGGGTCAGCGCGGGGAGCCGTGCCTCGGGAATCAGCACGGCAAACCGCTCCGTGCGGCGCGCGGCGCGCTCAACTGCCTCGGTCTCGCGCGCAATCCACTTCTTCCGCAGCAGCGCTGCCAGAACTGGCAACGTGGCGGCGGTCGCCGTACGCAGTGTGGAGACTTTGACCGGCTTGCCCCCGGCTAGGTGAAGCAGTACGCGATGCTCCAGGTCCTGCGCTTCGGGGGAAAGTTTTCCGCGGGGCTTCGAACCGGCTTTTTGCGTGAGAGCAAATGCGGGTGCCCCAGGTCTTGCTTTTGAGACGCGGGAGTTTGCCGAGTCGCCATCGAGCGTCCCGGCCAGAATATCGCGGCCCAGGTCGGTGATGCGGTAGTAGACGGTGCGACGCACTTCCGCCATCAAGGGCAGCATGCCGCGCAGCACTTCTCCGAGCGGAGCCAGGTAGTACTGCGCCATCCACTCGGCAAGGGCGAGCAATTCGTCGCTCAAAAGCGGTTCGTCGTCAATGACCGCCTCAAGGAACCGAACTTCGAAGTCTTCTGGAGCAGCGGTGTTGATCGCGGTGACGACACCGATGAGCTTTTCGTTGCGGAAGGGGGCAATGACACGGGCGCCCCGCTGCGGCAGCTGGTCTTCCTTGACCGCGTAGGTGAAGGTGCGGTCCAGCGGGACGGGCAACGCGACTTCGCAATAGGCGAGCATGGGAGGCAACTCCCAGTGTAATGGGATCGCCCGTCGCGCCGGGTCAAGTAAGATGCGGATAAGAAAGCACCTCCGCTCTTTCGTCACAATTTGTCATTGGATTGTCACTCTTGCACACTCGTCCTTTCCCAATTCGTAACAAGATGAAATACTTCTAAGATGATGTTTTCGTGGAAAACTGCCCCAATTCTCGCCTTGTTCCTGACCGCCTTTTCTGCCAGTTCGCAGCAGCAGCCTGCGCAAACGCCGGTTGTGGACCCGCTTCATGCCTGGGCGTTGGGAAAGGATCCGGCGGTGCTGGAATCGTGGGTCAATCAGCGCCTGGCCGAGGAAGCCGCAGATTTGCAGAAGCTGGTTGCGGTTACTGGTCCGCGGACGGTGGAAAACACCCTTCGACCCTTCGACGATGCCCAGAATCAGCTCGCGCTGGCCAACAACAACGCGTACATGGCCTACTCGTTGGCCGATGCCGCGCCGCTGCGGGACAAGGGCCAGGCATTGACGGCGAAGATCTCGTCGGCAAACACCGATCTGAACCTGAACACCAAGGTCTACAGCGCACTCGCGGCGGTCCCGCTGCCTGCCAACGACCCGGCAACGCGGCACTACCTTGAGCGGACCCTGTTGGAGTACCGGCTCAGCGGCGTCGACAAGGACGAGGCTACTCGCGCAAAGATTCGCGCACTCCAGGACAAGATCACCGAACTGGGCCTGACCTTCGGACGCAATGTGGCTGACGGAACGCTGAAGATCACCGCCACCAAGGCTGAGCTTGACGGACTGCCTGCCGACTATATCGCTCTGCATAAGCCTGCCGCGGACGGCACCTACACGTTGACCACCGAGCAGCCAGACGTGCAACCGGTCATGAGCTTTGACAAGAGCCCGGAGCTGCGGCGCAGGATGTTTCTCGCCTACGAAGGACGCGCATACCCCCAGAATGTGCAAGTGCTCAAGGACCTGCTGGCGGCCCGCCAGGAGCTCGCGAATACGCTGGGCTATGCCCACTACGCTGACCTCGCTACAGCCGACCAGATGATCGGCTCGGCCGCCAACGTAGAAGCGCTGCTGAACCAGGTGGACGAGGCCTCCCGCAGCGCTGCGAAGCGGGAGTACGAAGAGTTGCTGGCCTTTGCACAAGAGCGGGAACCGGGCCTGAAGAGCATCAGCCAATCCGATGGAGGGTATTGGGGTGAGCAATACCGCCGCGCGCGGTACGATTTTGACGCGCAGAGCGTGCGCCCTTATTTTCCCTATGACCAGGTGCAGGCGGGAATTCTCAAAACAGCGGCACGGCTTTTTCATGTGGAATTCAAGCCGGTCAAGGACGCGGTGGTCTGGGATCCATCGGTTGCCACCTTCGATGTTTTTGATGCCGTGGAGGACAAGTCTGGCAAGCTGCTCGGGCGAATCTATCTTGATATGCATCCGCGCGATGGCAAGGACAAGTGGTTTTCAAGCTCGCCTATCGTTCCCGGAATTCGAGGCCGGCAGCTTCCTGAGGGAATGCTCGTTTGCAACTTCTCTGGCGGAAAGGCTGGGGACCCCGGGCTAATGCAGTACGGCGAAGTCGTAACCTTTTTCCACGAGTTTGGCCACTTGATGCATCACATTCTTGGCGGCCAGGGCGAGTGGTCAGGAGAAGGCGGCTTCAACGTGGAGGGGGACTTCATCGAATCGCCCTCGCAGATGCTTGAGGAGATGTTTCACGACCCGGCGATTCTGCAGTCGTTTGGCAAGCATTACCAGACCGGAGAGACGATTCCCGCAAGCCTGATTGCAAAGATGAATGCGGCCAGCGCGTACGGCCGTGGGCGTTGGCTTCAGGGTCAGTTGTGGGCTTCCACTTTCTCTCTTCAAGTGCATAACCAGACGCCCGCGAGTCTCGATTTCGATGCCCTCTTGAAGGCCGACGACGAGCGCTTCAGCCCCTACACGCCAGTTGAAGGCGACCGCTTCTACGCTTCATTTACGCACCTTGTGGGCTATACCTCGAATTACTACACCTACGTCTTGGACAAGGTGATTGCCATCGACTTCTTTGCCCAGTTCGACAAGCACAATCTGCTCGATGGGCCTACTGCCATGCGCTACCGGCGAGCGGTGCTCGAGCCCGGAGCAAGCAAGTCGGCGGCTGAGCTGGTAAAGGACTTCCTGGGACGCCGGCAAAGCATGGACGCTCTGAAAAGCTGGATGAACGAGGAGTTTGAGCCGCCAGTGGCAGCAGTCAAATAACGGCCAGTTTTCCGCCAATTGCAAAAGGGGGCGAGGGCATTACAATTCATTCCTGATGACTCCCAAGCCTCCTACACCCGCCTCTACCGCCCCCGGCGCCTCGCCGAGTGCTTCGTCAAGCGCTTCTTCGCCTGTCACCATGTCAATCGACATTGGCGGCTCCGGACTGAAGGCCATGCTGCTCGATCCGAGAGGCACACCGGTGAGCGAGCGCCAGCGCGTGGTCACGCCGGAAGTTCCCACGCCAACTGCTGTACTTGCGGGCCTTGAAGAATTGCGCAAACTGCTGCCCAAATTCGATCGGGTCTCGATCGGATTTCCCGGGGTAATCAAGCGCGGCACCACGTGGACAGCAGCGAACCTCAATCCGGATTGGGTTGGCTTCCCCTTGGCGGCAGAGCTTGAAAAGCGCTGGAAGAAGCCCGTGCGCGTGGCGAATGATGCCGCGGTGCAGGGCTACGGGGCCGTGAAAGGCTTAGGGGTAGAGCTAGCGCTCACGCTAGGTACCGGGCTGGGCTCTTCCCTCTTCACCGATGGGCGGCTTTGCCCCGGCCTGGAACTGGGCCATCACCCCTGGCGCAAGAAAGGCATGTGCTACGAGGACTACCTTGGCCGCCGTGGACTCGACAAGTTTGGCAAGAAACTCTGGAACAAGTTTCTTCAGTCTGCAATCGCGCAGACCTCCGCCACATTTAACTGGGACTTTCTCTACATTGGCGGCGGAAATACCAAAAAGATTGACTTCGAGCTGCCCAAGAACGTCTCCATTGTCTCCAATGAAACCGGCCTCCTCGGTGGCGTTTATCTTTGGAAGGACCAGGGGTGAGTCGTTAGCAGCGGAGCTTGCGCGGGATCACGGCGTTTTCTTCGAATCCTCAAAAGAGGTTGACTGCATGGCGGAGAACAAAACCAAGCCGACCGAAGCGAGCGTTGTTCAGTTTATCGATGCAATCGAGGACCAGGCCAGGCGCGTCGATGCCAAAGCGCTGGTCAGGTTAATGGAAAAGGCGACCGGCGCAAAGCCGAAGATGTGGGGACCTTCCATCATTGGCTTTGACAGCTACCATTACAAGTACGAGAGCGGGCGCGAAGGCGATGCGCCGCTGGTGGGCTTCTCTCCGCGCAAGCCTGCAACCGTCTTCTACAGCCTGCTGGGGAGCAGCGACTCCGACGCGTTGGTTGCCAAGCTCGGCAAGCACACCACTGGCAAAGGATGCCTGTATATCAAGAAGCTTGCTGATGTAGATCTGAAGGTGCTGCAGGAGTTGGTGGTCAAAGCAGCGGCGGCAAAGCGGGCGCGCTAGCCGGAGAAACCCGGAATTCCCGTTTGCGTATTATTACGCTTACTTGGCGCACACTATTTATAGGAAGGCAAAACTATGCGCAACATCACCGTAAAAGTCAACCTCAATACATATCACGAGGCGCGGATTTGGGCGGCCCAACATGACCGCACAGTCTCCGCTCTCTTCCGCAGCTTCCTCCAGTCCCTGCACACTCTCCCGAGCCCACGCTTATCACCTGCAGTCTCAGGAATCTCCCCGGTCTATTCTGTCAGGGATCTTCCCTGTCCGTACCACCGGCCTACTCCACCCCTCCCTATCTTTCGCGTAACCAAATGAAACAAAATTGTTTAGATGCAATTTTGGCGAACAACTGGCGAGAGGATTGAGCTCCGGCCCGTACCCCTCCAAAAAAATACCCCCCTCCAGTTTCTGTGAAACTGTGAGGCCCTCTCGCGGGTGACCCGATACTTCTTTAGTCTCCCACCGGCGTTGCCGACCCACGGAAGGATGAAACTGCTTCCCGCGCCGCCGCTAACCCGCTATCCCCGCTTCAGCGGGGCTAACTCGCTGCACTCATATGAACACGCTGTTTCCATTTGGATTGTTCAACTTGCAACCCAATCGAAATCTTGTTTCTTATCAGTGATGGTACCCAGCACCGTCCAGTGTCGGATTGAACCCCGGTTGGGTGGCGAACCAGTCGAGATGCCGGCGGATGTCCTTGAGCAACATCCCAGCCAGATCGTGCGTGAATCCGTTGCGCACGACGATGCGCTGAAGGATCAGGTCCTGCCGGTTGGCGGGCATCCTGTAAGTTGGCACCTGCCAGCCCCGATCGCGCAACCTGTCCGATAAGTCGTAAAGCGACCAGTTCAGCGATGGGTCATTCAGGGTCCACGCGATCACGGGGAGATCATGTCCGGTCGAAAGCATCTTGAATGGGCCGACTTCGGCGATCTGGGCCGCGAGTTCGACGGCCACTTCCTGGCAAGCCTGGTGGATTGCGCGATACCCCGCCCTGCCTAGCCGGATCAGGTTGTAATACTGCGCCACGATCTGGCTGGCTGGGCGCGAGAAGTTGATGGCCAGGGTGGGCATCGCGCCACCGAGATAATCGACGTTGAAAATCAGGTCGGGGTCCAGGTCTGACAGCTCTCGCCAGACGATCCAGCCCACACCGGGATAGACCAGCCCGTACTTGTGGCCAGAAGTGTTGATCGATTTCACGCGGGGCAAGCGGAAGTCCCAAAGCAGGTCCGGCTGCAGGAATGGTGCAACAAAGCCGCCGCTGGCGCCATCCACGTGAATTGGAATGTCGAGCCCGGTCTTTTCCTGAAGTCGGTCGAGAGCGGCACTCAGCGCAACCACGTTTTCATAGTGGCCAGTAAAGGTGCTGCCAAGCACGGAGACAACGCCAATGGTGTTTTCGTCACAAGCAGCAGCAGCGCGCTCGGGGTCGGTGATCACTTCGTCTCCCTCAAGCGGCACTTCCCGGGCATCTACATCCCAATAGCGTGCAAACTTGTGCCAGCACACTTGTGTGTTGGAGCCCGTGACGAGGTTTGGCTTGTCGGTTGCCTTGCCCAGCTTGCGCATCTTCTCCCGCCAACGCCACTTCAGGGCAAGACCGCCTAACATGCATGCTTCGCTCGATCCGATGGTCGATGTCCCAATGGTGCGGTCAGGCTCAGGAGAGTGCCAGAGTTCGGCCAGCATATGCACACAGCGCATCTCCAGTTCAGCCGTCTGCGGGTATTCGTCCTTGTCGATCATGTTCTTGTCGAACGTCTCGGACATGAGCTGGTGGGCCTCTGGCTCCATCCAGGTCCCACAGAATGTGGCCAGGTTGAAGCGCGAACTGCCGTCGAGGATCAACTCGTCGTGGATGAGGTTATACGCGGTGCTCGGTGCCATCCCTTCTTCGGGGATGGCATGGCGCGGGGTTGGACCGAGCAGCGATTTGCGAGCGTACATGGGGCGCAGGATGTCCGCTCTTTCCTGTTTCCGAGCGAAATACTGGTTTGCAGGGTCCTTTTCCATTTGGGTTGGCATCCTCCAAGGTCCTCATGGTAGACGGGGGAAATGGGATTCGCACATCAAATGTCGGCAAATCGTTCGAATGCGTGTCCATTGCTCCGACGGGCGCGCCGCTGCCAAGGAAGCGCGGCCCAATTTCTGATGCAAGCAATTGTGGCGTCTCAGAAGTTGATTGAACAGATCTGATGAAGAAATACAAGTACTTCGACTGAGTTCGGCGCAAGAAAATCGCAAAACTCCGCGCACGGTGACATCTTTTTTATGACCCGATCTTTGCGACACGACACGATACCGAAGTTACGGCTTCGGACGAGTTGCCTTGAACACGCCGCCGTACGCAGAGAATTCCCAAGTGCCGATGAGGGCGCCGGTGTCATCCAATTTGCCAACCAGCTTCAACGCCGCCGTCTCGCCAGACTCCTCAGAGGTCATCGTAAAGTTCAGGTCCAGCTTGCCATCCTTGTAAGTGCCGGCCACGTCGGTCTTCCCCCACGTGCCAGTCACTTTACCATCCGCAGCGACGGCGAATTCGGCGTCCGACTCGCGGTCACCGCCCGGAGTTTCCATCACAAAGTGCCATTTGCCATTGATCCCGACGTCTTGGGCATTCACCGTTTGCCAGCCCATGATCAAGCAAACCATTGCTACTGCGACCACCAGAAATTTCTTCACGCTATCTCTCCTTCTCAGCACGCCTTACCCTGACCTCTTTGAACCGCGAACACCCACAAGAGTCCACTCCGCGAGACCCTTCCTGATTGGCTCTGGCCCTGGGTCTGGACCAGTGGAATGGCCAGTGTACCGCATGAAAGGGAGTGCCCCCTCCATTTCCCTTAACCCTTTACGGGTGCTTTGAGGCCCAGCTCCCGCATCGCAATTTGCAGGTCGGCCCAGGCTTCCTTCTTCTGACGGGGGTCGCGGAGCAGATATGCGGGGTGATACGTCACAATGAGCTGCATGCCGCGGAACGCATGGACTCGGCCGCGCAACCCCGCGAGAGGCTGGCGCTGCCCCAGCAGATAGGTGGCTGCGGTGGCTCCAAGAGCGACGAGCACCTGCGGGCGCACAACATCGATCTGGCGAAACAGAAACGGCGAGCAGGTATTGGCTTCCTCGGGCTCGGGAGTCCGATTGCCGGGCGGCCTGCACTTCACCACATTGGCAATGTACACTTCCTCGCGCTTCAGGCCCATGGCGGCAATCATGTTATTCAAAAGTTGCCCGGCCTTGCCGACAAAAGGCAGCCCCTGCGCGTCTTCGTCCGCGCCTGGACCCTCGCCGACAAACATCAGGCGGGCAGAAGGTGAGCCATCGCCAAAGACAATCTTGTTGCGGCCAGAGTGGAGCGCGCAGCGAGTGCAGTCACCAATCTCGTCGCGGATGAGCTGGAGGGCGGAGGCCCGGTCAGCCGAAGGAACTGCTGAACCAATTTGCGGAGGGACGGAAATAGACTTGCGGGGTGGAATCGGCTGATCCTCCTGGGACTCCCGTTGCGGGATTGACTCCCCGGTCTCGGGAGCGAGGCCTGGGGCATTCGAAATTTCCGGTTGTGCGGCTGACAAGTCCGGGGGGATGTGAAGCACCGCGGGATCAACCGGGCGGCGGTAGAACTCGGTCAGGCCCAAATCGCGATAGAAACGGACACGCTCAAGCACAGCTTCGCGAGTTGCGGGGTCGAGCGTTCGCACCACGGTCCTCTACTCCACAATCAGTTGGCGGCGAGAAGCGTCAAAGGGCGTCGACTCGTCCCGCACCAGGTCCTGTTTCGATTTTTGGCGTCTCGCATCGACATCCTGATGCTCATCCATTTCTAGAAGCACCGAGCGCGGACGACGCAGGGTCACAATCTCGTCGAGAATGCGGTCGGCGAGCTTGCGCTTGGGCATCTCTGGGAGCTCGATGGAAGTCGTAAGAGTGAGAAAAGTGGCGGCGTTCCGATCCGCGTCGATTCCCACTGAATCGCCAGAAACATCGTTGACGACGATCGCATCGGCTCCTTTGCGCAAGAGCTTGGCACGACCGTTTTCCATAAGGTTGCTGGTCTCCGCGGCAAAGCCGACGATGAGCTGGCCGGGACGGCGACGGCGAACGACTTCGGCCAGAATGTCTTCAGTAGGAGCGAGTTCAATCGTAAGGTGTCCGGTGCGCTTCAGCTTCTGCTCGGAGACGTTGACGGGGCGGTAGTCGGCTACCGCGGCGGCCTTGATCACAAGTGTGGCCTCGATCATGCGCTCAAGCACAGCTTGGCGCATCTGGTCAGCCGTGATGATCTTGATCAGTTCGCAGTTTGCGGGCGGATGCAAGGCCGACGGGCCGCTGATCAGGATCACTTTGGCGCCGCGGCTCTGCGCGGCCCCTGCCAGTGCATATCCCATCTTGCCGCTCGATCGATTGCCGAGGAAGCGTACCGGGTCTAGAGCCTCGCGCGTTCCACCGGCAGTGACCAGAACAATTTCACCGGCAAGGTCATGGCGACGGCCCAGAGCGCCGAGCACCGCATCGGCGATGGCCTCTGGCTCGGCCATGCGGCCCGCGCCGACCATGCCGCACGCCAGATCGCCCGTTCCGGGCTCGATAACACGGACGCCGCGCTGGCGCAGCGTTTCAAGGTTGGCTTGAGTGGCCGGATGCTCCCACATATTCACGTTCATCGCAGGAGCCACAAGAACCGGCGACTGTGTGGCCAGGTACATGGTGGTAAGAAAGTCGTCGGCGATGCCGTTGGCAAATTTGGCAAGGATGTTGGCTGTCGCCGGAGCAACAACCAACGCATCGGCCCACATCGCTTCACCGATGTGCTCCATGCCGTTTTGTTCGCTTGGGCCGCCTAGCAACCCATCGGCGGCGCTCGGGTCGTCCCCGTGACCGGTAATCACCTTGTGGCCGGTGAGCGCGGCAAAAGTGAGCGGCTGGACGAACTTGCAGGCCGACGCGGTCATGACCACATGGACTTCAAGGGCCTGGCGCTGCAGCGCGCGCACCAGTTCCGCCGCTTTGTAGGCGGCAATCCCGCCGGAGACGCCCACGGTTACTCTCATCACTCGATTGTAGCCGGTTTCTACTAGCGCGGGAGCTCCGCGCGTTGGGGAGATTTCTTGGAGGAGTGGAACCTCCGGAGAGGAGGGACGGGACGTGCGAAAATGCTCAAGTACGGTTGATTCTGACGGCCAGCGGCCGAAATCATTGAAAGACCACCATCCGCTGTTTTGCGCATGGTTTCCGGGAGATAAGCAAGATGCACGGGAAGTTAGAGTTGATGATGGGACCGATGAGAAGCAATAAGACCGCGGAACTCTTGCGGCGCGCCGACATGCGGCGCCAATACGCCGGCCAATACGTCCTCGTCCTCAAGCCCAGCGACGATACCAAAGGCGGCCCTGGAGTGGTTGAGAGTCGCAATCCCAGAGGGCATGGCAAAATGCATGCTCTCGAATTCAAATCAACTGACCCGTGGGAGATTTTTCAAGCGATCTCGGCAAAGGAATTGGCAATTGGCAAGCGAGTCGAATGCATCGCGATCGATGAAGGCCAATTTGTAGAGGAACTCTTCCCTTTGACCCGCCGTCTCCTGGATGAAAACCATGATGTCCTCATCGCCGGGCTCGACCTGGACTTCCGGGCACTTCCTTTTGGAGAGATGCTCAACCTGGCCTGGTTTGTAACCGCATATGGAGGCAGCATTACCGAGTGCATCGCATACTGCTCGTGCGGAAACCGGGCCCTATACTCCCAGCGGCTTATCGAAGGTGAATCTGCACCCTATGACAGCCCCATCAAAATGCCGGGCGATTCGTACGAGCCTCGGTGCGCTGAACACTTTGTGCTTCCGGGGCGTCCACACTGACACATAGAAATCTCAATTGGACTGATTGCTTGCGCGATCGCGTATGAAGCCGGCCGCCGCAGTCATCAACTCACAGATTGTAGGCCCCAGAGAGCAGTTGCCATTCCCGCGACCCTCAAGCGGGGGAAAGCTCCTGGGTCACAAGTGGCCTATCCGCATCTAGCCTAAACGAGGTGATCGATGGAAGGTGAGCATGATGCTCCGGCAGGCCTTTCGCCTAATCGCGGGATCATGCAATAATTTGCTCGTAATACAAGAAGGGGACCCAGACATGTCAGGAGTGGTTACGCGGGTCGTCTTTAAATCCGAGCCGCTCACCGGGATTATGGCGGACCAATACTTCGACCTGGCAACTCCGAATCATTTCTGGTGCAGAAGGCGATTTGAAGTGCTTCACAAACTTGCCGGCGAGCGATTTCAATCCGGCACGAGAGTTGCTGAAATCGGTTGCGGCAATGGTGTCCTGCAAAGGCAAATCGAAGATGCGTATGCTATAGCGCCAGCGGGTTTCGATCTGCACGAAGCCGCGCTGCGCCGGAACATGTCCCGGCAAGGAAAGGTGTATTGCTACGATATTCACGACCGAGCGACCGAGTTTCAAAGAGCATTCGACATTTTGCTTATGTTTGATGTGCTGGAACACATCGAGGATCAGGATCATTTTCTCGAATCTGCCAGATTTCACCTCGCGGACCGCGGCTGCATCATCGTTAACGTGCCGGCGCTTCAATGGCTGTATTCACCTTATGATCGAATTCAGGGTCATCAGCGACGATATTCGCTAGGTGCGTTGCTAAGAGTCGCCAGAAACAATGGTTTCAGAGTGAGCACGGCTACATATTGGGGCGGGCCTTTGGTACCTATTCTTGCCTTGCGAAAGGCGGCTCTTTCCATAGTGAGTGGCCGGATTGACAGCTACTCTGCTGGATTCGATTCGCGCGGCGATCTTATGAACGCAGCTCTGTATCAGCTCTCTCGCTGCGAAGTTCTGCCGCAACGGGTGGTGGGGACCTCGGTTATGGCAGTTCTTGAAGATGGCGGCTAGGGCTTTTTCGCTGCCAAGGCGCAATGGTGAAACGCATCAAGGCTACGGGTCAGTTTGGGGGACGGCCGCGGCTCAATTAACCTTATCTTGTGCATTGGCATGCGAATAGTTCCATAATTGCGTGCCGCTGTTGATTACTGCGAATTCGCTATCCGGCTTACAAAGTGGAGATTCAGGAATCCTGAGAGAGGTTGATTCGCTTCTTTACGATCCAGCTTGGCCTGCATTTCACTTCTTCGAACAGCCTGCCTATGTATTCGCCCAGGATACCCATACAGACGAGATTGACGGAGGAAAAAAACAGGATGACAAAGATTGTAGAAGTCCACCCTCGCGCGTTGCGAGGATTGAAGCCGATGATTGTCCAGTCTCTTAGATACTGGACGACTATGAACACGGCTCCCAGCATGCAGAGGCCAGCAAGAATCAGCCCGATCGACATGATGAGCTGAAGCGGCCGATAACTGAAGTTGATAATGCCGTCTGCGGCGAGCTTGAACAGCTTTGGAAAATTATATTTTGGCGCTCCGCCAAAACGAGCGTGCCGTTCATAGGCCAATCCCGTCTGGCGGAAACCAACCCAGCTGCGAAGGCCCCGTACGAACCGGTTGCGCTCGGGGAGCTGATTGATGGCATCCACGACTTCGCCCCGCATCACGCAAAAATCGCCTGCGTCAAGCGGAATATCCAAAATGGCGAGACTCTTCAGGATTCGGTAGTAAGTCCAATAGCAGAGCCGTTTAAGGAAGCTCTCCTTCCGCTTGGTGCGTATCGCATAAACCACATCCCAGCCATCATGGATTTTCTCAATGAAGGGAAGAAGTTCCTCGGGAGGATCCTGCAGATCCGCATCCATCACAGCAACTATTTGTCCCCTGGCGTGCATCAGGCCCGCTGACACGGCAGCTTGATGACCGAAATTACGGGAAAGACCGATCACCTTGAACCTGGCGTCGGAAGCGCCAATCCGCTCACATATATCCAGCGTGCGATCTCTGCTTCCATCGTCTACGATGAGGATTTCAAACTCATCCCCCCACGCCGGAGCCGCCGCAACTATGCGGCCGTACAGTTCGGCAATGCTGTCTTCCTCATTGTAAGCGGGAACTACGATGGATATCATGGGAGAAGTGACCTCCGAAAGAGCCACTCAGAAACCAGAGTACTGGTTAGCAGGTTACATTGAACGTGGCTGCCTTGCCGAAGATTCAAATGATTCGGCTTCGCTGCAAATCTAATACTAACGGAACCGCGCAACGGGGGGTGTGGACGCTTTCAGGCGCCGACGAGATCGGCGAAAACGAATACAAAAGAACACCGCTTAGATGCGCAAGCTTGTTTCATCAAGCACCGTCGACGATTGCGAGAGGAAGCTATGACCAATATTGGGTCAGTTCAGGCAGAATAAGCCAAGGAAGCTAACAATTGGCGACCCCGTCTTTTTGTGTTCTTTGTTTTTCTACCTTTTCTAATCTTGGCGTTTATTTATCTGAAGGTATCACTGCAAGACATCGCGGTTAGGAACGACGTCGGTTATCCCGAAGGAGCCAGCGTCTATTCATTCCTGACGGCGATGCGAACTGGGAAGCTCTATTCCTCGCCATTCGACCCACCGTTCAACCCACAGATGTACCCACCGGTCTTCTATATGATTGGATGGGCCTTCGCTGCCGCGGCTCATGGCGAACCGATGCTGACGGCAAGGCTATGGAGACTTCTGTCGTTCTTATGTTATCTCGGGTCTGCGGGAATCAAGGGCTTCCTTTCCTGGAAGCTGGAGAGGACAAAACGCTGGGCGGCGGTGTCCATCCTCCTTGGTTTGGCTTGCGCCTGGGCAATACCATTCTCTGCAACCGTCAGGTCGGACGAATTCTCCATATTCTTCATTCTAAGTGCGCTGACTATCTACACGGTCGCTCAGGGAAGAGCCGGACTGGTCTTTTGGGCCGGAGTTCTGGGGTCGATTTCCTGCCTAACCAAACAAAGCACCGCGCCTGTTCTATTCGCATTGATGATCGATTTGTTGATGGCCAGGAGATTCCGCAGATTTGCCGCGCTAGTGGCAGGTTGCTTGCCGGTTCCCATCCTGATACTGCTCGTGCTTCTGCTGCGACACGAGCCTTTCCTCGCGAATTTTCTCGCTGCGGGACATGCCGTCTTTAGCTGGTCGACGGTCCTTCCCACAGCGATCGATTACATGCGCACCAACGAGATAGCAATCATCCCTTTTTCCATAGCCTTGCTTACGGTCGGACTAAGCTGGAAAAAAGGGAGGTATCGACCGGTCCTGCTGGTTTGCGTCTTCGTGTGGCTCTCGAGCTTGGCAGCGCTCGCAAATGTGGGTGGCTATTCAAATTACCTGATCCTGCCGTGGTTGATGACTGTTTTGCTGATGCCGGCGGGCTTATGCAAAATAGAAGCTTGGGCGCGCCACTCGTTCCTGATTCCTCTAGGACTGACACTGATCGGTGGGTTCCTGCTGGTACATCAGAGGAATCTACTGCCAAAGCTCCCCGCGGAGCTGGACACATCGGGCGTTGATCAGATGAAAATGCCCAGCGATCTGCCCTACCTGGAGATGCACAGCCTGCAACCGGAACTCCTCGATCCCTACTATTACAATATGCTTTCTTCGCAGGGCATGTGGTCTGCCCAACCGATCATTCATCAGATTGCCGGTGAGGATTATGACGTCATCTTGATCGGGGGGGGAGGACGGCCGAAATGATTCCCAGTTTTCTATTAGAGGTTTCCGCGGGTTTTCCGGATGGGGAACCGACATGATGCGTGCAATATTGATCCACTATCGGGTGCTTTGCGAGGTCCCAAATTACATGGCCCTGGTGCCGCACGTTCGGCCGGGCACTGTGCAGGAGAGCGACCTTTCACTGATATTTCGGCAGCCCTGTCAGTCTACGACCCGAACACCCCAACAGATATCTGGGATAGGTTGATGGGCGGAGAACTAACTTAGGAGGATGGGAATGGCCGGCCCTTCCACCAGTGGCTTCACCACTGGAACATCGGTCTTGACGTACGCGATCTTGCCAGCGTTGATCTCGTCTTGAGCGATGCGGCAGGCCTTGTTGGACTGGCTGTGAACAAGAGCGTGGGAGCCGCTCTGCAACTGTCGGGCGCGACGGGCAGCTACCAAAACTTTGCGGTAGTTAGAGTCGAAACCGGTCTCAATCGTCATCTGCGTCCTCATCTTCCCCGCCGGAGTCCTCCGCATCGGAGTCTTCCTGATCGGGGTCTTCATCGAAGTTCAACTGCTGCTGGCCGGAGGAGCCGAAAATGCCAAACGCCTCCAACACCGGCTTGAGCCGCTCCTGCGAATTGAACTGCAGGCATGCAGCGGCAACTTCCAACACCCGGCGAAAGCGGTACGCGATCACTTCGCCATTGCGATAAAATCGCTCGGCTAGCTCAATCGCCTCCAATTGCGCTACCGCCCTGTCGAGAATGTCATTGACCAGAATATAACCGTACTCGCGATAATCTTCAATTTCCTTGCTGGCCTCGTTCAGCCGCCGGTAGACATCCTCCTCGTTCACGACCCCCTCAGCACGGCTGCGATTGCGCAAGCGGGTACGCAGAACCCTGGGGTTTGGCGGCATCACAAAGATGCTCACCGCCTCAGGCATCTTGGCCCGCACTTTGTGCGGTGCCCTGAACGTCAATGTCGAGCAGCAGGTCATGGCCGGCCGAGCGCGCCTCTTCAAGCGACTGGCGGGCAGTGCCGTAGAAATTCCCGAAGACCTCGGCATGCTCAAGAAATACGTCCGCGTCGAGCATCCGCTGAAACTCTTCGCGGGTGGTGAAGTTGTACTCGCGCCCGTGCTCCTCAGAGCCGCGGGGCATCCTCGTCGTCCATGAGATGGCGAACTCAACGCCGCTTACTTGCTTACGCAGCTCGCTTACCAGTGTGCTTTTACCCGAGCCCGAGGGCGCCGAAATGATGAATAGAATTCCTGCCACGATTCGATTGTCCCTCAGTTCTAGGTGCTGATGATTCTATTCCACATTCTGAATCTGTTCGCGAGCTTTTTCGATCTCCGACGTCATGGCCAGTCCCAGTTCAGGAATGCGGGTTCCTTTGCCGCCCACACCGCCTGTCCCCAAAAGCGGAGTTCCTATCCATCTGCCAGCCTCCGCGGAATCAGTATCGCGAGTACTTCCGGATCAACAATCGCTTGCTTGGTTCAATTCTTGGTTGGCTCAAGGCACGCATCAGGATCCGTCGCCACTACCAACGCAACAGGCCCGCCTCGAATATCAAGAATCCTAAGGAGTTCCATGCCTAACCATCGAATTCAAATCACGGCTCCGTATTTGCAACGAGGCACAACGGAATTTAGGTTCATGACAATTGCAAGGGACCAGCATAGGATGTTTCTAGGCCAACGAAATGTCTCGAATGGCTGTGAAATGACCTTGGAAAGCCCTGCCGCACCCATTGCAGGAACTTGGAGAGACTCGTTGGCTGAGACTCAGAAGAACATCTTGGTAACTGGCGGGGCAGGCTACATTGGGAGCCACACTGCAAAAGCCCTCGCCAGGGCAGGCTTCAGTCCAATTGCATATGACAACCTGCATCAAGGCCATCGCAGGGCCGTGCAATGGGGCCCCCTCGTCGAAGGCGACATCGGCAACAAGGAAAAGCTTCTTGAGACCATCGATAGCCACGAGATAAGCGCTGTCCTCCATTTCGCGGCTTTTGCCTACGTTGGAGAATCGATGCAAAAGCCGGAAGTCTATTTTGACAACAACGTCCGAAAGTCCTTGACCCTTCTGGATGCGCTGGTGGAAGCGCGCGTGAAACATGTGATCTTCTCTTCCAGTTGCGCGACGTATGGCACGCCGTCATGCCTGCCGATTACCGAAGACACACCTCAGCTGCCCGTGAACCCATACGGCGAGACAAAGCTGATGTTTGAACGCGCCCTTCGCTGGTATGCGGAGGCACACCGCTTCTCATGGACGGCTTTGCGCTACTTCAATGCGGCCGGCGCCGACCCCGATGGTGAACTCGGCGAGTCTCATGCACCTGAAACGCATCTCATACCCCTGGTGCTGGACTCGGCGCTCGGCCGCCGCACGTTGGATGTCAATGGCGATGACTATCCCACCCCGGATGGAACCTGTGTCCGGGACTACATCCACGTCGCAGATCTTGCCGATGCGCATGTTCAAGCCCTTACCTACCTTATGGATGGCGGGAAGTCTGCCGCGCTGAATCTTGGAACGGGCCACGGCTGTAGCGTAATGCAGGTAATTCACGCCGTCGAAAAAGTAGTTGGGCGCAAGGTCGCCTACCGGGTCTGCAACCGGCGCCAGGGAGACCCGGCAGTCCTTGTTGCCGATCCCTCACTCGCAGGCGAGGTGCTTGGCTGGCACCCGATGCAATCCGGTATCGACGAAATCGTCGGCACCGCATGGAAGTGGCACACCGGAAAACTGGCCGACTGGAACACCACATCCGATGGATCCGCGGCGCACTGAATCCCGAGTTCCCCGCGGTCAATACGCGCCAGAAGTCAACTTCCTGTGATGATAGTCTTGCCGAGCATGCATACAACGTGGCGCCTAAGATGAACCATTCCAAGCAGCCCTCAGGTCATATCCCAACGCTCGACGGATGACGGGCCATCTCGATCCTGCTGGTCGTCATGAACCACACCAGAGTGTCCGTGGACATCCCCCTGATCGGCCCTTTCCTCGGCCAACTGAGCGAACCTGGGGCTACCGGTGTCTGGGTTTTCCTGGAGTCAGCGGCGTGCTCTTCTGCGGGCGCATGCTGCGGGAAGAACAGAAGCACGGCCACATCCTCCTCCGCGATTTCTACTTTCGTCGCGCCTTCCGCATCCTGCCGCCAGCCCTGCTCTACCTGCTCACACTTGCCGTCTTGTCCCCGATCCTGAAGGTGACCAAGCACGAGCTCGTTTCGGCTTTGTTCTTTTTCCGAAATTATGCCCTGACTGGAGGAGTGCAGGCGCTCTGGTTCACTGTACACTTCTGGTCGCTTGCGGTAGAGGAGCACTTCTATCTCTTGCTGCCGGCAATCATGGTGCTTTTTCCAAAGCGGCGCGTTTGGGTGCTCGGTGCATTAACCATTTGCGTCGTCGCGTGGCGCTGGTGGGCGCATCAAGTCCAATTTGATGAGGGATATCGCACCGATACCATTATCGATGCGCTTCTGATTGCAGCGCTCTTGGCAATCGCGGCAAATAGCGATCATTATGCAGGTTACCTCCGGCGACTTCTCTCACCGCTTGCCTCGCTGCTTCTCCTAACAATGTACGCAGCACTGATTTACATCAAGATCCCGTTCCACCTCGTAGTGCAAAGCGTGATTGTCCCGCTGGTGCTGCTCGGTACGTCCCAGAACTCTCACAATCTGCTCGGGAGGTTCCTGGAGTGGGCTCCATTGTGTTGGGTCGGCAGACTCCCTTACATCCTTTATCTTTGGCAGCAGCTCTTCTTTTGCGACAAAGAGTTGCTCGGCCCTTTGCCGCTTGGTGTCCTCGAGAATTGGCCGCTCAAGCTCGTGGGACTTGTCGGATGCTCGGCCATCAGCTATTACACTCTCGAGCGACCAATGATGCGCCTTGGACACCGCATTGCGTCCTCGGGGATACCTGGGCGTGGCTCGATCAGCCCGAACATCCGCCCAAAGGTGTCGTGCGAAGCAATGCCGTGGACCAGGGGAAGATAACGTCGGAGCCAATCCAGCTTCTCCTCGGCCCATATCTCGATCTCCACAAAAGTGTCGGCTCCTGCAAGCACTGCCGCCACCGCTACCACCAGCAATTCAACCAGGTCGTGCTCCACCTTGGCTGCCTGCCGGGGATCCTCAATCGATACAAATACATCCGCAAGCCGCAAACGGCTGCCAGAATTCGAAATCTCCATCCATACACAGAATCAGACATGAACATCCAAAAGGAATACCTACGAAGCTACCTCCGTAGCTCTCTTGGTACATCCCGTTCATGCGATTGCCCTGAGTCTTCTACGGGTCTTCTACGTGTCTTTGGCCTCATTTTGATGACGGCGCACCCCGGCGTCGCGGCAGCCAAAGCAGCCAGTTACTGGGGCGCCTTCGCATAGTCGATCCAACCATGCAAATCAGGGTCATTCACTGAGCGACTATATTCCGGGAGAAACTTCATCAAGTC
>OBLU010000559.1_pt1 | contig 34973 bp, 31 predicted proteins | sample 1518681 | NCBI WGS metagenome assembly OBLU01 (sample SAMEA3539304, study PRJEB22396) | soil metagenome | biome: tundra; feature: field; material: soil | place: USA | collected 2010-05 | depth 0.15 m
AGAATTTGGTGGACCTGGTCGGGATCGAACCGACGACCTCTTCCATGCCATGGAACTGGAAAATATGTAAGTTATTGACGGCAAAAGGTCAAAAAATCGACTGAGTCTGAAAAAACCGGGAAAATCGCCTGGTTTTGACACCAAATTTGACACCAACTTTGGGCCAAGGGCTGATAGTGGCGGATCAGCCCAGTTCCTTCCAAACCAGAGGGCCTGTAGAGATCGTAAACGGGGGCAGCAATCCTGAGAACAACATGGATTCTTGCAATGCTCACTGCCGCATTGCTCCATCGTAGGTAAGGTCTTCACACTCACCCGTCCCTCAGATGCCTTCCTGGTGAGAACGGTATCTAACTGCGAAGCGGGTTTCGCCGTTCCGCTCGACAAAAATCTTTAAGGGCCGCCTGTTCTTGAAGGTGGCGAGACAGCATACCCCCGAATGTTGCGCCAGCGATTCGAGACGATGATTTCTCAGCGAGCGCTGCCTTGCGCGCCCATGCTCGCAGCGGCATATGGCTGAGAGGTGCGAGCTTTCAGCCGCGCAGCACCTTCCTGCACGCCGCCGCGCGCGCGGTGAGCCTGACCGCCAGCCGGTGAATCAAAGGGTGGGTGAGTCCTTCCTCGGTCATCCGCCGGTCGATCTCCGGAACGTGCTCGGCCAATTGCCTTGCCATATCATCGATTCGCCTAACGAGTTCGTCCGCATCGACCCGCAGTTCTTCGGCCTGTTTCCGCCAGTGACGGAGCTGGATATTACGGAAGCGATATTCCCCACCGAGTTTCATGGATAGTTTCACGCGTTGAAAATCGATCTGGCTGTAGGGGAATACACTCGCCAAATCGTACAGGGGAGCGAGACGCACGCGCCCTCCCGCGCCGATGAGCAGAGCGTAGTTTTTAGCATGGGCGTCGGTGCCGATGATTATCCAGTTGAAGGCAATAGCATCGAGGAAGGTGCGAACGTCCTCGGCTGCGTTGCCGGAGTATGTTCTCAGCAGTTCGACGATATCGCGGATACCCGGTCCGCCTTCATTTTGATATTTGCGGGTTGGCGGAATGCTTAGAGCCTGACAGATATCTTCTTGGTGGACCCGGCGCAAACCGGCAGCGGTGCGAATGCGATCGTACCGTTCCACGACGATGGCGACCTCATCCTCAAAATGCATGATCCTTGAATCGACGACGGGCAGCCCGACGGCGCGCGCCAGTTCGAGACAGAAATGCTCGTTCTCGGCGTGTCCTTCGAACTGGCCGGACGGGGGCTTCAGAATGTGAGTGGTGGGCACCCGTCCGGAAGGCACGCCCCACCGCCCATTCTCAAGGAGGAGGGCAGTTTTCGGCTGCGCGCCCGCGAGGCTGAACTGGCCGGTATCGCGCGGGATGCGCCAGGCGGAATGGTCCTCGCGCAAGGCCCGCAGGCGTTGCGCGATGCCGGCTTCATCGAGCCATTCGATTTCAGGCGGGGCCGCGCCCGTGATGACTGCGAGCCGTTCGGGACGGACAAACTGCACCGCGCCCGCGCAGTCCTCCCCGACGGCGCTGATCAGGCTGAAAGCGTTTCGCGCCGAGACATGGAATTTCTTGGCCCATTGATCGAGCACCATCTGGTTGTCGGGAAGCAACCCCCAGAGGAACGGATCGATCCTGGCGTGGCCGTGCTTCGCGAGAGCCAGGGGCATGGAGATCGAAAGCGGATACGCGTTCTCGGTCGTGCGCCACTCTTCGTTATATGTAAAGGTCAGCCGTGCCCGCTTGTCACGGACGATGCGTCCCGTTTCTCTCCCGTCCAGAATGGCGATCAGTTCCGTGGTCATTTTCGTTTCTCACGCGCGGAAGCGATGATGGAGTCAATATCGACCGGAGGCGGGCCGGTCTGCTTCTTTGTTTTTCCCTGATCGTCGGCTGCCAGATGGATGCCAAGAGCCTCGACCGTCCGCAAGACGAGGGATATTGGGGCACGGGGCTTGCCCTTCTCCACGTCGACGATCCATTGGCGGCTGACGCCGACCTGGGTCGCGAGGGTTTTCTGGTCGAGACCGAGCTTCATCCGACGGTCGCGTATGACGGCTCCGAGGTCGATTGGTGTTCTAATCCGCATGCTGCCTCCCCGATGTCAGCGTTCGACGATATTGTAGCAATGTCAGCGATCGGCGACAAGCATAAAAGTCAGCGATCGGCGACATGCCAGAATGTCAGCGAGCGCTGACATCCGACGCTAATCTTTAATGCTTGACATTGTCAGATATATTTTGTTACGATACTGACATCGGAGGAGCCTCATGAGTGATGGCCCCCATAAAAGCCTGCCGATGCTGCCCGGATGGAAGCGGGTGGCGAAGTGCGGGGACAACATTGCCTTCGCGCCCGAAGAGATCGGCAAAGCTATCGTCCACGCCCTGAAGCAGGATTGCAATCACGAAATAGGCCCGGACTTCCTCCTGTCCATCCGCGGCATTTTTAAGGATCACGAATCTCTTTTGTTCAAAGACCGGATGGCCCCGCAGTTGGACGGTCTCCGCGAGACCGCCGGGCAGGGCATGGGACGCATCGTGCTGGAGCATGCAATCGAAGCAGCCGAGCGCGGGAAAACCGGGAATGACGGCTTGGAGGAAGCGATGACGAACGCTCTCACGGATCGCGCAGCACGGGGAAACCGGCAGGTCGAGGAACACTATTGTCGCAAATCAAAGGCGCCGCGCGCTCAAAAGGTTCGGGAAAGGATCGAAGAAGGCATATCGAAGAAGGCATAAGGACCGCGCCGATCAAAGATCTGGCGCGGCAGATTCTAAAACTCGATCCCCGGCCATCTTCTTCTCCAAAGCTGAAAAACAGGGGCTTGGACGACGGAGTGAAAATCTGATGCCCGAAATCAAACCCACGTCCATGACATTGCCCTCGATCAGTATCGCCGTAGTTGAGAAGGGCGGGCGCTCGCGGAAAGGCTGGATTCGCTGCGAAGAGGGCGAGAACATTGCTTTCTCGACAGCTCACCTTGAGACCTATTGTCTTGCGCAGTGGGAGCCCATCATCTACGACGCCTTGCTTTTAGCAGCCGCCGTTGAAATTGCCGATCGCACCCTTCATCGCCCCGCGCTCAGATGGGAACGAGAGATGGAAATATGCTTGCCCGTTCACGATCCTGATCGCTGGACCGACGGGCGGGTCACAGAAGCCCTGCGCGGCACACTCAATTTTCTGACGGGTGACCGCTGGCACATTACTTTTGTCAAACGCCGCCGACCAGCTGAATCACCAGCCCAGGGCGTCTTCAACCTCCCCGAAGGACTGGCGGCGGTCATTCCTTTCAGCGACGGACTCGACTCCAGGATTGTCGCAGGCCTGATGCGTCGCGAATTGGGCAAGAAGCTCGTTAGCGTACGCCTGGGCTCGAAAACTTCGGACACAACCGGCCCCCGGCGACGACAGCCCTTTACCTCAGTGCCTTACAGCGTTCGTCCCGTTACGCGGGATTTTGTGGAATCAAGCGTGCGATCTCGAGGATTTAAATTCGCGTTGATCAGCGGACTCGCTGCCTATCTGGCAAAGGCCGGTCAGATCATTATTCCAGAGAGCGGACAGGGCGCTCTGGGACCCGCGCTGGTTACGGTAGGGCAGGCGTACGAGGATTATCGCAGTCACCCTCTCTTTACCGAGCGAATGGAGAAATTTCTCGCGGCGCTGCTCGGCCACCAAGTTCTATTTCAATTTCCCCGGCTGTGGTTCACCAAAAGCGAGACACTAGCTAAGTACATTAGCGAGTGCGGTGGCGAGGCGGCCTGGCAGGACACGTGGTCGTGCTGGCAGCAAACGCGGCAGGTCAGCGTCGACAAGAAGAAACGCCAATGCGGCATCTGCGCCGCCTGCATGCTGCGGCGCATGAGCATACATGCCGCGGGACTGAGCGAACCAAAGCAGACTTATGTCTGGGAAGACCTTTCGGCCCGCAAGTTCGGCGCTGGCGCCGCCGCTTCCTTTCCTCGGAAAAAGATCACCGGCAAACTCCGACAATACGCAATTGCGGGTTCGCTGCACCTTGATCATCTCGCGGGGCTGCAAGCTTCTGCCGCGAATGTTCACGCGCTCAATCTCACCGTCCATCAACTAAGCCGCTCACTAAACATGAAGGAGGCCGATCTCCGGCCCAAGCTCGACCGCATGCTCGTACAGCACGGACAGGAATGGAAATCCTTCATGCAGTCCCTTGGACGCAATTCATTTATCGCCGAATGGGTTCCAGCCAGCCTATGACGCCTCTCGAACAGCTAAATCCCGTTGAACTTGGCGAGCGCCTGAGGATTGCCCGCGAAGCCGTCGATATTAACCAGCTGAGGGCCGCCTCAGCGATTGACGTGGCGCGCACCACCATCGTCGCGATCGAGCAGGGTCAGCGACGTGTCCGGATGCCCGAACTGCAGCGACTGGCCAAGTTATACGGCACCTCGGTCAACGCATTGCTTCGGCAAGAGGCGATTCAGGTTGATCTCGCGCCGCGTTTTCGCAAGCTCGCGGGCGCCGGCGACGACGCTGTCGACGCGGCCGCGAAGCTCCTGGCCGATCTCGCAAAGGCTGAAGTCGAGCTTGAGAATCTGCTGGGAGTCAAACGTGTGTTGAACCTTCCGCCGGAGCGCCCGATTTTGCCGGGCGATGTGCGGGCTCAGGCCGAACTTGACGCGATGGAACTGCGCCAGCGCCTTGGCATGGGCATCAGCCCCGTTCCGGACATCGTCACGCTGCTCGAATTGGAGATGGGGGTCCGCATCTATGTAAGAAGGTTCGACAGCAAGATCTCCGGTCTCTTCGCGTATGAAGAGGCTTTGGGACCGTGCATCCTTCTGAACGCAAATCATCCGCGCGACCGCCGCACCCAGTCCGCCGCGCATGAGTGCGGCCACTTCGTTTCAACGCGGCGGGAGCCAGAAATCCTGCGAAATCACGAGTCGGAGAATTCCCGCGAAGAACGCTATGCCAATTCCTTCGGCCGCGCGTTCCTGACACCTGTGCGGGCCGTGATGCAGAAATTTCAAGACGTAATGGCAGGATCTGATCGACTAACGCGCCGGCATGTGATAGTTCTCGCGCATTTCTTCGGCGTCTCGCGGGAAGCAATGGTCCGACGACTCGAAGAGTTGGGTCTGACGAAAAAAGGAACCTGGGACTGGTTTCAATCGAACGGCGGCATCACCGACGAGCACGCACGGCAGGTGCTTGGCGACCTGTCAGTCGCCGATGGGCAAAAGGCCGATGCGGATCGTCCAACCACACTTCGGTTAAACCTGCTGGCGGCGGAGAGCTACAGACGAGGATTGCTCAGCGAGGGACAACTCGCGCGTCTTCTGCGCCTCGACCGGATAGAGCTGCGCGAGATTCTGGATGTAGCGGATGCGGAAGGGAGCGACGTTGATGGGATTGCCAACGCCCTTGACTGATCCCGCCGCCATTGTCGCTGCCGACGCGAGCACGGTCATTAACTTGAACGCGACCGGTTGCGCGCGGGAAGTCATTCAAGCGATACCCAATAAGGTGGTGGTGCTGGATGCCGTCGCGAGCGAGTTACACGAAGGGCGGCGGCGGGGCCGGCGTGATGCGGACTTGCTCGGCGAACTCGTGGCCGCCCGCGTGGTCGAAGTGGTTGAGCTTGACGATTCTTCCTGGATTCATTTCGAGAAGCTCGTTGTCGGAGCGGCTGCGCTGACGCTGGATGACGGTGAAGCGGCGACGATTGCCTACGCTTATAGCCAACATGCGCTCGCCATCATCGACGAACGCAAAGCCGCGCGCCTGTGCGCCGAAATGTACCCTTCGCTGCGGGTCGGCTCCACCGTCGACATCCTCGCGCATCCGTCCGTGCAGCAACGCCTGGGCAAAGAGATGTTGGCTGACGCTGTTTTCAACGCCCTACAAAACGGGCGGATGAGAGTTTTTCCGCAGAATGTCGAATGGGTCATCAGTCTCATCGGCCGGGAGCGGGCGGCCGGATGCGCGAGTTTGCCGAATTCGATTCGCAAGGCCGGGCGATCTGAAACGAGAACCGGACGCCGGAGCGCCGTTTGATGCATTGTTTGCTCCGCGTGCGCGGTCATATACTGGTTTGCTGGTGCCGTCGATGGTGAGCGAATGACGAGACACAGATACTTGGATATGCCAGCCCTGACTACGGGACCGATGGCGCATGCCCTGGGGCGCTACTGGCACGTCATGAGGCCTGCTGTTTCCCAGAACATCGTCGCAGTCGCGGAAGTAAATGTTTCTCCTCGGCGGAAGGAGCTGCTCTATACGCTGGCAAGCGGTGAAAACATCATTGTCACCGAACGGACGCAGATCAAGGAGCGGGCGGCAGAAGCCGACGGTGTATTGCGACTGAGCGAGGACGGCAAGGCATCGTGGATTTGGCACAGGGCGGCTGAGGCGTTTTCTGCCGAAATCCAGGCAAAAGGATGGCACCAGGTTGCAAAAGACATTAACAGCGGTTGGGAGGGGCAATTCACCTACCGCAGCGAACTGCGGGATCAGCAACGCAACATCACCCAGAGGGGCCTGCGGCCACCGCAGATCGGCGGACTTCATGCGATTGGAATGCACTGGAGCCTGTATCAGCGGCCGGCAACTATTGTCATGCCCACCGGCACCGGCAAAACCGAGACGATGCTGGCAACGCTGGTCGCCTTCGGCGGCGGCTGCCTTTTGGTCGTCGTGCCGTCTCAGGTTCTCCGCGATCAAACGGCCCGGAAATTCGCCACTTTCGGGTTGCTGCGCATGCTCGGTAATCTGACGGATGGCGCGCGAAATCCCATTGTCGGCGTGATCACAAAGCGACCGACGTCCGAAGCGGATTTGGACCTGTTCGAAAAATGCAACGTCGTGATCAGCACGATGGCCGCAATAGGAGAGGGGGATGCCGCTGCCTGGGGAAAACAGATCGCGGAGCGTATCGAAACACTGATCGTCGACGAGGCTCACCATGTCGGTGCCGATGGATGGTCGGCTTTCCGGGAGAATTTCACGGAGCGCCGGGTTCTGCAGTTCACGGCGACGCCATTCAGGCGTGACGGAAAACTGGTTGACGGAAAGTTATCTATAATTATCCGCTTCACCTTGCCCAGCGAGACGGATATTTCAAGAAAATAACGTTCGAGCCCGTCTACGAGATCGATGACGACATCGCTGACAGGACGATTGCAGCGGCGGCGGTCGAGAGACTGAGAGCCGATGTAGCCTCCGGTCTGAACCACAGGCTCATGGCCCGTTGCGCCAATATAGAACGCGCACGCACAGTGCACGAAATCTACAATCGCATTGCGGCGGACCTCCGGCCCGTGCTGGTGCATTCCGAGGTTGAAGCAAGCAACGAAGGCCTTGAGGACATAAAGTCAGGACGAAGTCGCATCGTCGTGTGCGTAAACATGCTCGGCGAAGGGTTCGACCTGCCGGAATTGAAAGTCGCGGCGGTTCATGACACCCACAAGAGCCTGGCCGTGCTGCTGCAGTTTACCGGTCGTTTCACGCGCAGTGCCGGTTCCAACATCGGTGATGCCACGGTCATCGCCAACATTGCAGACAACGCCGGATCATCCGCATTGGAACGTCTCTACAGCGAGGATGCGGATTGGAACCAGTTGCTAAGCGAGCTGAGTTCAGAAGCCGCGAAAGCACATGCCGAGCTGATCGATTTTCTGAGCGCGTCGCAAAGACTCGACGAAGCTGGCGAAGGAGACAGTGCTGAGATTTCCCATCACCTGCTTCGCCCGACCTTGAGCACAGTGGTGTACGACTCTCGGGCATTCAGGCCCAAGCGGTTTTTTGAAGGGCTGCCATCGAATGTAAGAGTGCATCGTGTATGGCTCCACAGCGCGTCGAATACGCTCTATTTCGTAACGCGCTCGGAGCCAGCTATCCAATGGACCCGTTCGCGCGAGTTGCGGGACCGTCAATGGGACTTGTTCGTTCTGCACTGGGACCCCAACCGGAAATTGCTCTATTTGTCCTCTAGCGATCGAAGCTCGATGCATGAGCAAGTTGCTAAGGCCGTGGGCGCCACGGTACTTATCTCCGGTGACATCATTTTCCGCGTCCTCGGCAAAATCAACCGGCTGGTTTTCCAAAATGTCGGTGTGCGCAAACAGGGGCGCCGCAATCTGAGCTACGCGCTTTACACCGGCGCTGATGTAGCGGAGGCTCTCAGCATTTCGGAGCGAGCAGGATCGGTTAAATCGAACTTGAGCGGAATGGGATGGGAAGGCGGCCGCACGGTGACCATCGGATGCTCCTACAAGGGCCGCGTCTGGTCGCGTGAAGTCGGAACGGTTCCCGAATTCGTGAACTGGTGCGCAGCTGTGGGCGCGAAATTACAGGACGATTCGATCAATACCGCACAAATCATCGCGAATGTCCTGATCCCGGAAGAGATAACCACCCTGCCAGACAAGAAGATTCTCAGCATTGAGTGGCCTTTCGAGCTTTTGCGCCAATCGGAGGAGAGAGTGACGCTTGCGCGCAACGGTGAGGAACTGCCCATGTCGCTGTTCAATATTGAATTGCTGGGCAGCGATGTCACCGGAAGCACCATTGACTTCCGCGTGGCGTCAACAGACGAAACAGTGTGGGGAGATTTCCGGCTCACGATTGGCGGCGATGACGGATTTCGGGTCACGCGCTCTTCCGCCGCGGCAATAACCATCCGCGTCGGTACCATCGAAAACACAGTGGAAGGATGGCTTTCCAGCTATCCTCCGATGGTTCGATTCGTCGATCTGTCGGAGCTTGACGGAAACCTGTTGATTCGACCTCAACACGCGCAGGAACTCGTGTTTCCCCCTGAACGATTCGAGGTCTGGGATTGGCGCGATGTCGACGTGGGGAAGGAGTCGATTTGGAAAAACGGGCAAGTGCGCCGGTACTCCATTCAGTGGCGGGCGGCGCGGCATCTTATCGAAGGGGGATTCGATCTCGTCTTTGACGACGATTCCGCCGGAGAGGCCGCAGACCTCGTGTGCCTGAAGGAGGAACCCGACCACATTCGCCTGGCATTGATCCATTGCAAATTTACAGACAGCGCCTCCGGTGTTCGAGTGGATGATGTCGTTGATGTCTGCTCGCAGGCTCTTCGTTCAGCGAAGTGGAAATGGAAATTCCGCGATCTTTGTCGTCACATTCTGGCGAGAGAAAAACGGCTGGCGAAGCCAGAACGGCCATCGCGCTTCCTGCACGGCGAAGCGGCTACGCTGAACAGATTTATGAAGGTGAGCCGGTTCAAGGAAATCCGCCCCGAAGTGATAATTGTGCAACCAGGTTTATCGCGGGAACGACACAATCCTGACCAAATCGCGATTTTAGCTTCTGCTTACAGTTATCTAAAGGAAACGATAGGGATCGATCTCGATGTCATTTGTGCGGCGTAGCGTTTCCGCTTGGATTGGCCGCGTTATTGAACTGCGGCGTTTTAAGTCTTGGATTGCCCGTCCCCACAACGGTTTCGGTACAAGCGGTCAGCTCCCGTGATCTGGATGCGATACTTCACCAGCTGCGTCGTGACGTCATAGGCATCACCGATATCCTCCAAAGAAGTCCCCGCGTCCAGTGCGTGGTAGAACGTGCTCCAAGGCAAGAGCGCAGCTGTCGAGTCTCCTGCTCTGTTGTTGATACCAGAATCGAAACTGCCGGAACCCGACCGCTTGATTAAACACGTAACAGTGATTAAGACTGTAATCAAGGATTGAGCCCGAAGAATGGCAAAGCCTGAAAATTCGATAATCTTTATTAGCCACGCAGCCGTCGATAACGAGATTGCCCTCTCGCTGAAATGTCATCTCCAATCCGCGCTGCCAGGCTCCGACATATTCGTGTCCAGCGACCCAGAAGACCTACCACTCGGAGACTCTTGGGTTCAAGAGATTCTATCGGCGCTCGCGAAGGCCAAATTAGTCTTGGCGTTGACTACCGAGCGCGGGCTAAGCAGACGATGGGTATGGTTTGAGAGTGGCCGAACTTGGTTTTCGGGCATCGCATGTATTCCGTGCTGCATCGGAAAAGTCCGAAAGGATGGGCTTCCTGCCCCTTTTTCTTCGCTCACTGCGATGAATTTGGATGAAGTTGATGAGCTTAAAACGCTGGTTGCAAGGTGCAGCGAGGAACTCAACATCACGGCAAACACTACCAAAGATCAGTTGGCAAAGATTTCCGAAGAGTTGATCCGTCTCGACATACGTGCCGAGGAGCGCCAGCGGACGCTTGAAGACCCATTTAATTCCGAAATGAGTCGAGAAGTTGAACGCGTGATGAGGGGACTCGGTCCGGGAGAAAAAGAGGCGCTCAGAATCCTGCTCAAGTATGGGGAACTAACTGATCGTGTCGCAGCAAACAAGGTAAGGGAATCCGGTAAATCCACAAACCAGTTGTACTTCTTAAATGGTTTGCACGACAGGACGGGATGGCTGCAACTGACACAGATGAGCCCTTACCCCAATGTTTCCCGCGAAGAAGATCGTTTCGCGATCCTCCCGCGTATGCGGCCATATCTGACAGCTTGGTTTGAGCGAAACCGGGAGACTTAGACCCGTGATCCGCGACGTAACAACCAAGGGCCTTTGTTCTGGAAATAATCGACTGTGGTGGGTATCCGCTTGACTCACCAGACCCCAATGCCTAGTATGCGGGAATGGAAGACTATCCTCGGAACTTGAAGGAGTTCGATGTTCGATTCCTGAGTGAGGAGGCCTGCCGAGAGTATCTGTTGCAACTGCGCTGGCCGGATGGCTTTCGCTGTCCGCGCTGTGGGTGTCGAGAGAGTTCGCCGGTCAGGACGGTATTGCTGCGGTGTCGTGAGTGTCGGCATCAAACCTCGGTGACGGCAGGGACGATCTTTCAAGACACCCGCACTTCTCTGCGCTTGTGGTTTCAAGCCATGTGGTGGGTGACGACCCAGAAGAACGGGGCCAGTGCGTTGGGACTGCAACGGATACTGGGACTGAAAAGGTATGAGACAGCATGGACCATGCTGCATAAATTGCGCCACGCCATGGTAAGACCGGGACGTGATTTGCTCACGGGCAGAGTGGAGGTGGATGAATGCTACGTCGGCGGTCTGGAGGAGGGCTTGCCCGGCCGGCTCAATTTGGATAAAGCACTGATTGTCGTTGCCGCTCAAGAAGATGGACCCGGGATCGGTCGGATTCGGATGCGCCACATCGTAGACGCTTCGGCTGCAAGCTTGATGCCCTTTGTGCAGGACTCGGTAGAACCGGGCAGCGTCATCCACACCGACGGCTGGCTGGGATATCTGCCCGTGGAGAGCAAAGGCTACCAGCATGAGGTCACGTTTCTAAAGGGAAAAAAGAAGACTCCATCGCAGCTGATGCCACGGGTTCACCTCGCGATCTCCTTACTCAAACGGTGGCTGATGGGAACCCACCAGGGAGCAGTCAGCCCTAAGCACTTGGACTACTATCTCGATGAATTCACGTCCGGTTCAATCGCCGTCGATCCAAGAGTCGAGGCAAGCTCTTCTTTCGTCTGGCGCAGCACGCTGTGGCTGTCGATCCCGTTACCCATCACCGGATAGTTCACCCGACCTCAGCGAAGGCCAAAGCCAAACCACAATCTGTAGGGTCTTGGTGAGTGAAGCGGATAGCCACCTCGACTGTTTTCTTCTAGACTGTGGCGAATTCGAGCAATTCGATAAGGTCCACTCGCCTCTCATCCGATTGCCACACTGACAAGCAAGACCGCTCGAGAAGTTTGGCGAAAAATGAAAAAGTCTCTGCAGCTTCTGATTGACGGGGCAAGCTGGAGTTCCGCTCCGCCGGCTTTTAGAAAGCCTTGCCCATTTGTGTTGACCCAGAGCGAGGCGACCGTCGATTTTCTGGGGGGACTCGTTTGCGCGGGTATTACATCCGTGCCTACTCGACTTCCGCGTTGGTGGTTGGCTTCACAGTGGGCTGTCATCCGATACGTGGCGGCCGCTGACCATACGCCCCGCAGACTTCGTCTTCATGCAGCCATCGATGATCTTGATACCCATCACAAGAACGTCCTTAGCGATGACTGGGGAGTGGGCCTGGCACTGCAGTGGCTAGCGACCAGGTTGCGATACAAGTACGTCGTCCACGGGGAATTCGCAATGCGGGACCTTCGCGAAAGGGGCGCTGCTCAGTTTGTTAAGCGAAAGAAAAGGGGCCCTTTCAAATGCCCTGACTTCTTCGCAGTCGATCGTCAGGACAAAATCCATTTGATCGAATGCAAGGGCAACCAAGGAGGACCGAATGACATTAATAGACAATTCATACGTGGGCGGCAGCAAAAGCAGAATGTGCGCTTCACAAATGAGGGCCTTGTGGGGCAGCGCCTCCTAACCGGAGTTGCGATTGCGGGAATCGAGAGCCCTTGGCGGAGCACGCTCAAGATCGCGGATCCGACTCCAGATCCTGAGGTTGGTTATTACAACATCGATGCGCCAAATGTTGCCCCCCCTCATCGAGTCATTTCGGCGAGTGGCCCTAGTGCAGGGGCTCATTGCGGCCGGCGCGCTAAGGGTCGCACACTTCCTATTCCCGAAGGAAACAGATACGGAGGAGCGGCGCGTAGTCTCCGAGCCCCCGGTCACCCACTTCGTGGCGCAAAAGACCCGTTGGACTGGACTGATTTATGAATTGGCCTTCCCATTGCCGATTTTTCTGGATGATAAGAGCACTGTCGCCGGCTGCAGACTTCGTCTCGGTACCGCAGAAGATTTTCTAGAGGGAATGAAGACTGCTACCGTTCAGAGTCGTGCCGAGGAGATTCTTGCACAAAGGGACCTTGGTCTAAGGCTCCACACTGAACCTGACTCACATCAGCCGGACGGTCGACGGCTGGTTGCAAAACCGTTTGAAACAGAACCAATTGGACGTTATGGTGCGATTCAACACGGCGACACTCTCATTGCAGACTTAGAACTGCTCGAAGGCTGACCGTTGGAGTTGATGACGGACAGATCCAGGACTTCAGGGAGGTTGTAGAGACTATTCTCAAAAAGCTTTACAGGCTCATCTTTGAAGAAGATTGAATTGGCTTCAGTGGCCGAACAACAAAAGCCCTAGCTGGCGTGCTATTCCTGATTTCTGCAACCAACGTCGAGGTTACGACGGATCACCAACTCGGCACCGATTCTCAGCACTGCGCATTACGATGGTAGGGCCGCACTGAAGAGGAACTTCGATGACCCGCAGAACCATTGTTGTCCCGAGCCGTCTTGCTTGGCATGAAGAGCGCTTTCGTGCTGCCGAGCAGAACGCGCTCGGGCTGCAGATCCTCACACCGGCACAGCTTGCGGGTCGGCTGGCCGGCGGTTTTCTGGAGGCAGCATCCCGAGACACATGCCATGTGCTGGTACGTAACGCGTTGGCCGACCTTAAGTTTGCTGAACTTCAGCAGCTCCGAGAAATGCCAGGGGCTGTCAAGGCCATCTGCACTACATTGATGAAGATCTGGGATGCTGACCTGGATCTGCAGGCACTTGCGGCCCGGGCCCCGCGCATCAGCGACCTAGCGCGGATCGAAGCGTACGTTCGGGACTATCTACCATGCGGGATGATGTTGCAGCGTGAACTTGTCTCCGCGGCGATCGCAAACTTGAAGAACGTGGGCTACGTGTTGGGCCCGGTGACCGTGTGCGGGTTCGTCTTCGTGACACCCTGCTGGCGGAGGTTGTTTCTCGCCTTGGCCGGGAGCACATCGATCGAGTGGCATTCGATTGAGACGCTAAAGGAACAGCTGACCTGGATCCAGGACTCCGCCATTCGTACGGTTATCAACCCAAAGCGAACTCCGAGTCAAAGCTCGGTCGTTTGCGCCACACCCAAGCACGAGGTGATCGAAGCGCTCCGCTGGGCACGCCAATTGATCGTGTCTGGTCGTGCCCAACCGCACGAAATTGCGATTGTCGCGTCAGCGACTGAAGACTGGGACGAGGATTTTCGAGTACTCGTGGCAGACAGCCAGTTGCCTCTGCATCTGGTCCACGGTCGCAGCGCAACCTCGACCTTTCCCGGTCAGCAGGCCGGCTCGCTCGCCACCGTCCTGCTTGAGGGGCTGAGCCATGATCGGGTGGTCCGGGCGTTGCGCCTTCTGCACAACACTCGAAAGTTGAAGAGCTTGCCGAGTGACTGGTACACAAACCTAGATCCGGATGCGCCGCTGTTGAAACTCGGCCACTGGCAGGTTTCTCTGGACAAGCTCGCAGAGGAACCCGAGAGACCGGATTTTCGCCCCACCTTGCTACCCATTCTTGACCTCCTTTCTAAAGGCGCTCCAGCGGCGGAGCAAGTTGGGGAGGAACTACTGTCTGGGCAAGCGCGAGCGATCTGGCGGCGAGCGCTGCTTGATGGACCGCCAGAGGCTCTCATGACCACGATCGGGCAGGTTCGCGTCTCGGATGAATCTGATCCGAACGCGAACATCATCTGGGGACCGGCTCACGCTGTCGCAAGTGCTCCGCGTCCGTTCACATTCATGCTGGGCCTAACCAGCCGTAATTGGCCTCGGCAGGGTCGAGAGGACGGTCTTCTTCCGTCGCACATTCTAGACACGGCATTGCTGGAGCCGGCGAGTGTGACCTTGCAGGACAGGACTCACTTCGCCGTGTTGCGTGATGCCGCCAACGAAATCGTCTATTCGCGCAGTCGCCGGGACAGCGAGGGACGCCTGCTTGGGACAAGTCCGTTGGCATCTTCCGAAATGGCATCGCAACACTTGCAGAGGTCGCGGATACCACAACACGCGTTCAGCGAATCCGATCGTCTTCTCGCGCGCAGGCAGGAGTTTTCCGAGACTGAGCGCGCAAAGTCGGCAGTCGCCTGCTATCGAGATTGGCGCAGTCTTAAGATCACGGCTCACGACGGTCTCCTGAATTCCGGGCATCCGGTGATTGAGGCGGCGATTGCGCGTGCGCACTCGGCAACGTCGCTCCGCCGAATGCTGACCGACCCCCTTGGATTCGTTTGGCCAGAAACATTCATCTTTCCGGACAAGGACGGCGACTTTATGGACACCGGCAACTATCGCAAGCGCGTGTTGCACAAGCTCGCGGCAGAACTGGAACTCCCAAAGCTCACCTTCCAGGTCATACGGCGCACAATTGCGACGCTGGCCCAAAAGAAAGGTACGGTGAAGGACGTGCAAGGCGTGCTCCGGCACTCTCGCGCGGCAACCACGACGGATGTGTATATGCAGGAGATTCCGAAGAGCGTGCAGGCGACGGTCGATTCCATTAATTCGGAGTTGAGGAAGAAATCAACGTATGCGCGTGAGCGGAAACCAACCGTGGTGAACGAGCGGCTGACCGCTTCTCAATTTAGAAGAAGTCAGAGCGTTTTGACACCAAATGACACCAAAGTGAAAAGCGGGGTATCTGTAAGTACTTGAAAATATGGTGGACCTGGTCGGGATCGAACCGACGACCTCTTCCATGCCATGGAAGCGCGCTCCCAGCTGCGCCACAGGCCCACTTGGCAGGGCAATCGCTCTTCTTTGATTCTCGCTTAGCTTGGCCGCCGCGTCAAACTCGAATCGGGCTCGACTCGGGCACTCAACGTCAAATAGGATATGGTTGGCAAAACCCCAAGGACACAATCGGAGCCCCATGTCGAACTCGCGGAATATTCTCGTTGGGTCGTTCTTCATTCTCATCGCTGTGCTCGTGCCCGCGGCGGCAAGCGCGCAAGACGCAACCGGCCACGCAACCGGCGCGCAGCCGCCGGTTGCTTATGCTTCGGTGAGCGAACTGAACGGCATCCTGACGCAATTGCAGAAGACGGCGCAAAGTATGCAATCCGATCTCGGAAAGACGCGCATCGAAAAATGGAAGACCGACGGCGCGACCAAGCGACAGACGCTGGCGAACGTGGAGTCCATCCAGCGCAACTTGCAATCGGCGCTGCCGGAAACGATCGCGCAACTGAACAACGCACCGGAAGATGTGGGAGTGAGTTTCAAGCTCTACCGCAACCTCGATGCGCTGTACGACGTCTTTGGCGCGGTGGTGGAATCGGCGGGAGCCTTCGGATCGAAAGATGAATTTCAGAGCCTGGGCAACGACATGAACGGACTCGAGAGCGCGCGCCGAGCTTTTGGCGAGCGCATGCAGAAACTGGCCGCCGCCAAGGAAGTCGAGTTGACTCGTTTGCGCACGCAGGTCAAGACGCTGTCAGCGGCGCCACCTCTGCCTCCGAAGAAGATCGTCGTGGATGATACCGAGCCTGCGAAAAAGCCGGCCGCGAAAAAGAAAGTGACGAAACCAAAGCCGCCGGCGACGACGGACGCTCCGCCGAGTGCTTCGCCCACCAAGTGACGACATTCAGGCTCTTGGCTCTTGGCTTTTGGCTCTTGGCTCTTAGCTTAGCTCCTAGCATTTTGCTCAACCGGGCTTTGGTGATTCCGAATCCCGAGCGGGGAGGAATCTGGGGGGGCCTTCGAATCCGCTCAGGATGGCGAGTTGTCGGGAAAGCAGATCCTTCGCTTCGCAGGATTCTCCGCCCAAGCTAAAAGCTAAGAGCTAAAAACCAAGAGCTAAAAGCCAAAAGCCAAGACATCGCATTGCAAACATAAGACTTACCGCGGGAACTCCGGCGCTCCCTCCGGAGTCTAACTAACTAAGCGGGAAAGGTCGTCCGGCGTAGCTTTGTGCCAGAATTAATATTCCCGACCAGGGCCATAGTGACTCTATAATTGAGGCGACGCCATCATGGCGGGAGCTACTGCATTGGGCGATCTTGCCGGCATTATCGGGGCCCGAACTGAGGAATCTGCCGTCATCGCTGAACTGAAGGCGGGATCGGAAGAAGCCTACTCCTGGCTGATCGGCGAGTTTCATCAGCCCATCTACGGCCTCATCTATCGCATCGTGAACGATCCGTCGGACGCGGCGGACACTACCCAGGATGTGTTTCTGAAAGTCTTCCGCGGGATGAAGCATTTCCACGGCGAGTCGAGCCTGAAGACCTGGATTTACCGCATCGCGCTGCACGAGGCGGCAAATCGCCGGCGCTGGTGGTTCCGCCACAAGGCACAGGAAACGCCGATTGATCCCATCGCAGCCGGTGAATACGAATATTCCGGAGAAGCGCGGCTGGTCGATCCGGGCGAGTCGCCGTTTGAAAAGTTCGCGCATGTCGAAGTGCGCGCGGCCGTGGAGCAGGCTCTGCAACAGGTGCCCGAACCGTATCGCACGGCTTTGATCCTCCGCGATCTGGAAGAAATGTCGTACGAGGAGATCGCCGAAGTCCTGGCGATTTCGCTGGGAACGGTGAAGTCGCGCATCACGCGCGGCCGCGACGCGCTGCGCAAGAAATTAACTGGATATATCCGGGAAGTGGGTCCGGAGTTAGGGCTGTTCGCTCCTGCCGATGAGCGGCCTGCCAACGACCGGCACAACGGAACAACCCAGATTTCGGGGGAAAGTTCGCGAGAAAGCTCGCGTAGTGGCAGAGAAGTTGAGGTGACGCCATGAACTGCGATCGGATGACCTGCGCTGAGATCAGGCAGTTGTTCTCGCCCTATCTCGACGGCCGGGTGAGCGGGTCTGGGATGCGCGCGCTCACGCGCCATGTGGAACAGTGCGATGGTTGCGCGCGGGAATATGCCGCGACGCAGCGCACGCAACAGTTGCTTGCCAGTCTGGGTCCGAAGAAGGCTCCGGCCGACTTGGCGTTGAAGTTGCGGGTTGCGATTTCGCGCGAGGCGGCACAGAAGCGCCGGCCGCGGTTTGAAGGTGTGCTGGTGAGGCTGGAAAATGCGCTCAACGCTTTTATGGTTCCGGCCACGGCGGGGCTGGTCAGCGCCGTATTGTTTTTCGGACTGCTGCTGGGCTTCTTTGCCTTGCCGGCCGAACTGCGGGCCAGCAGCGGAGACGTTCCGCTGATGCTGTACACCGGGCCGCGACTCGAACAGTCGGCGTTCGGCGCGTCACTCGGCAATATGGGTGACGATGCGGTGGTGATTGAAGCCTACGTGGATGCCAATGGCCGCGTGGAGGACTACCGCATCCTGTCGCAACCGGACGACGCCAAGGCAGTGCTGCCGCAGTTGAAGAACCTGCTGATTTTCACGACCTTCCATCCGGCGCTTTCCATGGGGCGCCCGACAACGGGGACGGCGGTGCTGTCGTTTTCGAAGATTAGCGTGAAGGGTTAGCGCTAGGAAGTTCTGATTAAGTCCCCGGGTTCCCCCGTGCACCCCTGTGTACCCTGTGGTTAATGCCTCTTGCCGACACTTAATCAGAGTTCCCAGACCCTGCCGCGCTGCGCTCGACTGCCCCCAAGTTCGCCTCGCTCCGAAAAGCGCCAATTGCTGAGCTGAGCGCTCACTGCTTCTCTCACCCTTCCCAAACGAACGCGTCGAACACTCTTGTGGATTCGAAGCCGATGCGCTTATAGAGGGCAATGGCGCGGTCGTTGGCCTCGGTTACCGTCAACGAGATGAAACGAAATTCCCGGCTGCGGAGATTTTTCGTGGAGGCGGCTAGCATGGCTTCGCCGAGGCCGGCGGAGCGGTATTCCGGAAGCACGCACACCTGGGTAATATGGCCGACATCGGGGCGCACCCGTGAGCAGAGGATGAGGCCGATCAGCGTGCGCGTGCGGCGCTGGAAGACGGCGAAGGATGCTTGGGGATCGAAGGTGCCGCATCCGGGAAAGCGCACGATGTTGTTGAGAAACCGCAGCGAGCCGGCGACGGTGCGGTACTGGTCGTTGATCTCGGAATCGACGTGGCCGCGGTAAGCGGTGGTAATCAGGGTGGCGGCGGACTGGTATTCCTGGTCGGACCAGGGACGGATTTCGAACTGGGCCGGGAGCGGCGGCAGCGAAGCTTGCGGATGCCGGCCGATCTCGAAATTCATGAAGACGCGAGGATGGCGGCTGAACCCCTGTTCCAGGAAGGGGCGCGCGACTTCTCCCGTGTGGTGCGCCAGCAACTGCGCCTCCACGCGATGGACGCCGGGCGACTGCTGCAGGGTCTCGATGACGTGCGTGAGCAGTTGTTCTTCGACCTCGTGACGGTTGGGGCTGCGGTCTCCATCGCGGACAAAAAGGTCACCGATAACGCCCTTGCTCTGCTCGTAGACAAAAAAGGAGTAGCCGAAGATGCTGCCGCGCTCAATGGCGGCGTAGCCGGGAAGGATCTTGGCGTCCATGTAGCGGAGGATCATCTCGGCCGAGGTGGTGTAGTCCCACGAGAGCATGCGTCCCCACATGGAGATCTCATCTTCCAGCAGCGGGCGAAGGTCAGCGGAAGAGAAGTGTCGGAGATCGAGAATTTCCATATAGAGGCCAGGTCTCAAGGTTTCAGAGTTTCAAGGTTTCAGCATAAAGCGGCCGAGACTGCGGTGGCTCGGATTGACCGCAGGGTTTTTCATCCTTGAAACCTTGCACCCTTGAAACTTTGAAACCTTCTTTATTTAACCCAGTACAGATCCAACTTCTGCTCCGGGATGCTGGTTAAGTATGATACTCGGCGTCCAGGAACGAGTTGGGCGACTTGCAATTGCGTACCTTGTGCGGCAACCAGGACATGAGCTGCGGCCGGGATATTTCCGCTTTCGTATGGTTGTACCGGACGATTGAAATAAAACTCGAGGCCGTATCCCAGCACGCGATTGACGTGATAGAGGGTGATGGGGACCGGTTCGTTTGAAAAGGCCTGAATGCTTCGGGCAATGGGACGCGCGGATTGGGTGACGTCGATGACGGGAGCGGCGAGACGAATGACGGCGCCTACGCTGACCACGACGGCGAACATCGTCACGGGTCGGAGCAGACGCACCCCTGCGCGGGACAATAGCGCAACGCTGATGCCGAGCGCAAAAACAGCGGCAATGGCAGCGGCGACGTAGGTTCCACTTCCCCACAGCAGGTGGTGATTCATCGCGATGGACGCAGCCGAGAGCGCGGCAAATATCAGCACTCCGCAGAGGATTCCGTGGGTCGCCGCGAACAGGGGCGACAACTTCCTGTCGTCCCGCGACCTCTGCGAAACCTCAGCGCGCTCTGCGTTGAAGAATTGACCACGCCCGCGGCTAGCCAGATACTCGGCGATCAGGAGCGCCCCGGCCGGCACGGCGGGCAGAATGTAGCCAGGCAGCTTCGATTGCGATGCGCTAAAGAACAAGATAGGTACAAGCATCCAGATGAGAAGAAATAGCGGCCAGGAAGTTTCCGGGCTAGAGAAAGCCTGTTTCCCCTCGGCCCAGACCAAGCGAACGCGCTCGCCAACGGCCAGGATGAGCGCAAGCGTCCAGGGCATCATGGCCAGCAAGAACACGGGCAGGTAGAACCAAAAGGGCTGGTGGTGGTGATAGACGTCCAGCGAGAAGCGCGCAAGATTGTGTTCGAGGATGAAGAAGCGGAAGAATTCCGGATTGCGCAGTTGAACGGCGATATACCAGGGCAACATGACAACGAGGTAGACGGCGATGCCGGGGATCCAGAGGGTGCGCGGGATGGCACGCCAGTCACGCTTTACGGCGACGAAGAGAAAGATGATGACCGCGGACAGAGCGGGCGCGACCGGGCCTTTGGCCAAAGTTCCGAGCGCCAGAGCAATGTAGAAGGCGGCGAGATAAATGTGCCGGCGGCTTTCGTACCAGGCGTACCAGGCAAGCAATGCGATAGAAAAAGCGGCGGCGAGCGGCATGTCGGTCGCGGCGGCGCGCGCAAATCCAATGACGCCGGCGCAACTGGCCGTGATGAGGGCGCCGTCGAGTTCACTCCCCGGGCGGAAGCGGCGGAGGAACCAGTAGATGACTGCAATGAGCAGGGCAGCGTCGAAGGCGGCGGGCAGGCGGGCAGTCTGGTCGCTGACGCCGGCGACACGGAACGACAGCATCGCCTGCCAGTAATACAGTGCGGGCTTTTCGAGCCACGGCTTGCCTTGCAGCGTGGGCGTAATCCAATCGGAGCGATCGAGCATTTCGCGCGCTATTTGCGCGTAGCGGGGTTCGTCGGCGCCAAGCAGGCCGAAGGCGCCGAGACCGTAGAAGAAAAGGAATCCGCAGAACGCCACTAGCAGCAGCACCTCGGTGCGGGTTCGCGGATTCGCTCCTGGCTTATTCATTGCATGTCAGGCAGGGCGTGGCCATAGCGATCTCGGGTTGGTGCGCTGGCGTTCATGGTCGCGTTCGTTAGCTCGTTGCTGAGTTCGCGTCCAAGACTACAGGTTCTAGGTGCAGGCGATCGACAATTCGGGACACGGCGACGGCCAGAGGTCCTTCAATCGAACAGCCGCTGGCGCATTTGTGCCCGCCGCCACCGAAATGCTCGGCCACGGTGGAGACATTCACCGCTCCTTTGCTGCGCAGGCTGACGCGATAGCGGCGATCGGGGAGTTCGCGAAAGAAGATGGCGACCTGCACGCCGGCCATAGAGAGCGCATAGTTGACCAGGCCCTCGCAATCCTCTTCGCGGGCGCCGAAGCGCTGCATCTGATCCTGCGTGACCCAGATCCAGGCCAGCGTACCTTCGCGATGCAGATTGGACAGCGCGGCGCCGAGCAGCCGAAGTTTGGCCGTCGAGTGTCCGAAATAGATAGGCCGCGCACAAAGCGCGGGGTCGGCCCCGGCGAGCACCAGTTCGCGCGCGACAGTGAAAGTGTGCTCGTTGGTGCCTTCAAACATGAAGGACCCGGTGTCGGTCATGAGCGCGGTATAGAGACAGGTGGCAATGTCGCGATCGACGGGAACGCACGCCAGCCGGGCAAGACGGAAAACAAGTTCGGCGGTGGCCATCACCGTGGAATCGATCCAGTTGATGTGGGCAAAATTGCGGCCGCTGGCGTGATGGTCGATGCTGATGAGGAAACATTGTTCCAGACCTTCGAGAAGCGTGCGCCTGATGCTGTCGCATTCCAGCAGGATGACGGCATCGTTCCAGGGGACAACATCGGTCTGAATGACGCGATGGGCGAAGGGAAGGTTCTGATAGATGCGGGGGACGCCATCGTGCATAACGACTTCGGCATCCTTTCCCATGACGCGCAGGATCTGGCCGCAGGCAAGGGCAGAGCCGATGGCGTCTCCGTCGGGACGGGCGTGCGAAGTCACCACCAAGCGGCCGCGCGACCGAATTTCTCGTAGAACCTGCTCAAGCATGAGGTGCTCTTAGCTCTTAGCTTTCAGTTCCAAGAGCGGATTCACCGTTGTCGTAACCCGCTCGTGTGGGGACGGGCGCCCTCGCCCGTCCAAGCCGAGCGCAGCTCGGCAGTTGCCTGCGGTCACAGCAATTCTGGATCGCTATAGCCCCTAGGTTCGTATCGTGGCATCGCTTTAGCGATGCCGTAAGTTCTCAGAAATCAGCCGCCCCTTTAGGGGCTGGGCTCAGCGCCCTTCCGGCTGCGTCGCTTAGCGCGGCCGAGCAGCTCGTCGACGCGACTCTCCAATTGATCGGCACGATCGATCTGGAAATAAAGTTCCGGAGGGCGGCGCAGACGCAGGCGTTCCGCGAGTTCGTGCCGCACGAAATTCTTGGCGGCGGCGAGCCCTTCGAGGGTACGCTCGGCCTCGGCCTCATCGCCGGCAACGCTGACCATGACGCGAGCGGACCGCGCGTCCTGGGCCATGAGCACGGCGCTGACGCTAGCCAGCCCGATGCGAGGATCGCCCAGTTCGCCTTCGAGGATGGTTTCGATCTCTTCCCGGATGGCCGCGCTCAGCCGTCCGCGATGATACTTCTGGCCACGATGCTCCACGGCACACCTCGAATACGAAAACCCATGAGAATATCAGAAAAGTCAAGTCCGCCGTGTTGTATATGGTCTCAATAGAGCAGGAGATGTGAGACCGCGACAATCGGCTGCTGGAAGCCTCCCCATGAGCGCCCGCTTCAGAGCGTCTTCTTGTTGGCTCGAGCCCAGGCCGCTGCGGTCGCTACGTGGGTTCGTGCGGTTTCAAGCCGTGACTTCTCGGCCAGCAGGCGCACCTGCAAGTCGGGCAGGAAATGTTTCAGTTTTTCCAGATTGCCGCGGTATTCGAGGGATTCTTTTTCGAACGCCGCAGCGCCTTCGGAATGTGCCGGCAGGCGCCGCAGACATTCCGCTGCCCGCAGAAGCTGGCTGAGTATGTCCGAGAAGTCCTGCGGCCTGATGCTCGAACAGTGCTTTCGTTCCGGACGGAGGCGAAGCAGTGCGGAACGCAGGTTCTCATTCACCTGCCGCAAGGTCTCGAGCGCGTCCCGCGGCATTATCCCTTCCAGTCCATGCCCACATGATCGGACTCGGGGCCGGCCGCGGCGGAAGCAACTATGCCGGCCGCGGTCGCGACCGATGGCCTTTCCTCCCGGTCAACCACGATCCATGCTTCTCGCACTGCCAGCAAGTCCGTGATGAGCTGGGTGACCCCGCGTTGCGAAGGATGAAATTGCACCCACACCAGACTCTGGCGCACCGCGTTATAAAAATTGTCGAGATCCTTGGCCACCTTGCCTCCTTTGGCAAAGTCCAGCGACGACTGTAGATGCCCGACCACCAGGATCGCGTGTTTAATGCGACCGGTGCGCAGCGTAATGTCTTTCTGCTCGATGGCGTCTGCCACTTCCCGCAGATCTTTGATCATCTGCTCGTAAAGCCGGACCACCAGTTCGACCGGGCTCGCTCCCCCGACCGTTGCTTCTCGATACGACTGTTGAATATTCATGACCGTACACCTCTCGATTAGCCGCCGCTAGTGCTGCTTGTGTTGTCGATATTGCCCGATCCGCTCACGCTTTCCCCGGCAGTCGGGGTGGTATTCGTGCTCGGAGTCGTGCCCGTGGTCGTCCCGCCAACCGTCAACGACCCCAGCACCGCAGTGACTTCATACAGTGTGAACGGATACTCTTCGAGCGATGTGTTGACCGCGTCGAACTCCCGGTCCAACTGTACTTTTTGGGCCGCGAGCTGAGTCTGAAAGTTGGTTATTTCGGTCGTAACGTCGTTCTGCTGGCGCTGGTTCGAGGCCAGATCCTGGTTCAGAATGCCTTCCGACGGATCGGTAAGCTTGTTGAGGTCGGCGTTGAAGTTGTCGGCGAACCCGGTCGAGCTGGAATTCTGGAAGAAATTCAGCACCCCGCTGAGGTTGGAGGTGAGCACATCCGAGAACCCGGGGGAATAACTGGTCGGGGTATCGATCGGGGATTGGTTCACGGTCAGAGTTCCGTCGCTGTTCGTGCTGATGCCAAGCGCAGCCAGGCTCGTCAATCCGCTGCTGACGGAAGTCGGGTCGGTAGTCGTGAAGGTTATGTCCGCTGCCAGGCTGGATTGCAGGGTCCGCAGGTAAGTGTCCGGGCCGAGCGGTCCTTGGGTGTTGGTGCTGGGATTGGCGGCGAACTGGGTGTTGATGTCGCCGATTACCGTATTGAATTCTATAACAAAATTGTTGATCGAGTTGGTAATAGCGGTTGTGTTTGGGCCCACCGTCAACGTTACCGGCGTGGCCGGATCGGCGCTCACCAGGGTCAGCGTCACATCCGGGATCGCGCCCGTCACCGTGTTGGTCGAGCTGGCGTAGGGGATTCCATTGATTGTTATTTCGGCGTCGGTTCCACCGATCGGCGGCTCAAACGTCAGACTCGTCGTGTTGTTGCCGGTGCCGGTGGGGATGGACAGCGCCCCCGTACTACCGGTCGACTGGCTATAGATTGCCAGGCGCGCGCCGGTGGCGTCCGTTACCACGCTGGCCGTGATGCCCCACTTGTTGGTAGCGCTCTGTGAATTGATGGAACTGGCGAGCGTGGTAAGCGTGTCATTGCTGGCCGTGATGGCAATGTTTGCCGTAGTGCCGCCCGTTCCTCCAATCAGCAAGGTAAGGTTCCCGGTGGTCTGGCCGCTGGGAAGAACCGAGGTAGTCGCGTTCGCTACCTCGTCCGTGTACAGGGTTCCCGCAGACGCTAGACCCTTCACCACCACGCTGTAGTTGGCCGGCGTGGCTCCACTTTGCGCCGTGCCGGTCACAACCGCCGATTCCGATGAGTTGGCCGTGAGCCGTGCCAGCGCTCCATTCGAAAGCCCTTGCACAGCGCTCGCCAGATTGGACAAATCCGTATTGATGTTGTTTATGGCGGTCGCCTGCGTTTGCAGATTGGTCACATCTCCCTGCCACGCTTTCACTTGCCCGCTCTGGGCGGCCTGAATCTCGGACACAACCGAATTCACGTCGATACCGTTCCCACTCAACAAACTCGCGGCGTTAAAGCTAATCCCCATGAGATTTTTCTCCTTCGCTTCCGGCGGCTGCCAGGTTCGCGCGGGCGCGCAGTTTCGCCGCTGGTTGAATTTCCTGGGCGATTCCGTGCTCCACGCTAAGTTCCTGCTTGCTCGGCACCTGCCGGACCACGTCCTTGGCCTGCTCCAGATACTCAATAATTATCTGGTCCTTAGCCTCAGGATGCTGGTGCACTTTGACTACATCCTCCGGCATTTCGGAGCTGGAAGGACACATTTTTCGCGACGGACGTTTCTTGTTTTGGCAAATTTCCCGAAACGGGTTGGGGCGTTTCTTCTTCCACGCCTGACTCAGGAACCTACTTCAGCGCGGCTCAAACCCACCGTTGGGTTTACTGCCTGCTCCGCCCACTACTCCCGGAATAGCACAAAGGAGGCGGTTGGTTGTCCGCCTCCTTTTGTGCCAAACCTCCTTACTATTGCAACAGTTTCAGAACAAGTTGCTGCTGCTGGTTAGCCTGGGCCAGAGCGGAAACACCCGTCTGCTCCAGAATCGAGTACTGCGAAAGACTGGCCACCGTCGAGGGAATATTCGCGGCTGTGACGTCGTTTTCCGCCGATGTCAGATTCTGTGTCTGGTTGGTGATGACGCTGGTAGCAGCTTGCAACCGGTTGACGGTGGCGCCAATATTGCCTCGCAGGGAGGCAACCTGGGCGACCGCCGTGTTGATAAGCGTCAAGGCGGCGGTTGCGTCGGCGGTGGTTAGTAGGTCGTTGGTTGCCGTGCCCCCTCCGGTGAATAACGTGCCGCTGAAGATGTTGTCTCCACCCGTGCTGCCGGAAGCGATCGCGTTGCCCGCCGTGCCGCCAGTCAGAGCCGTGAAGCGGATCTGATTGACCGGACCGCTATTTGGATTGGCAACTAACGTGGCCGTGGCGGAAGCGTTGGCGGTGGTGCCGAGCGCGTAGGTCACGCCCTCGCCCGTGGCCCCGTTGACGGCCGCCGCCAGGTTGGTGAGACTGGCAGTTTCCGAGGCCGCTCCCGTACCCGCGCCCACCAGGACATCGTTCGCCAAGGAGAACGCGGTGATCGCGGTCACGAATCGGTACTGTGTCGAGCCCACCGTGACGGTGTCGCCCGCGACCGCCGGCCCACCTACCGACTGCAGACTGGAGCCCCCGGTGAAGTTCGTGGTAAGGAAGTTGCCAATGCCGCCGCTGATAGCCGTAGTGATGTTGTTGCCGCCCGTGCCGCTGCTTATAGCCTGGAACGTCGCCGTGGTGCCCGTGGTGCCGGTGACCGTGACGGAGTTATTGGCTGCAGTTCCAGTGCTATAGTTAGTTCCGGAGCCGGTGCCTGCCGGGCCGTTGTTGACCGCCATTTGCAGATTGAGCAGGTCTTGAGCTACCGATGTGCCCGCCACAACCTCATCCGCCGTGCCGCCGGTATTGGTGCTGAGCGCGGTCACGAAGTTATATTGATGGCCACCGACGGTCAAGGTGTCGCCGGTGGTGCCGTTAGCAAAGAGTCCGGCCGCAAAACCGTTGGTGGTGCCCGTGGTCGTCGAAACGGTGTAGTTGCCCGTTCCACCGTTGGCGGCGGAGCCGAGGCCATTGACCTGTGCCGTGAAATTCAGCGAAGACGTATTGCCGGTACCCGCCGTAGCTGTTCCCGCCAAGGCATAGGTGTTTTGGGTGGCAGAGGAATAGTTGTCAACAGCAGGGTTGGTACCGGGAGTGCCTGTGCCGTTGACCGCATCCGCCAGATTAGTCAGGCTGCCCAAAATCTGGGCGGCTGTGCCGGCAGCGGTGGTGTTGATGAGGACAGAATAGGGCGCGGCAGTAGGAAACTGAGCCGCATTCACGAAGGTGTAATCTTGGTTGCCAATATGAACCACACTGGCAGCGGTGCCTCCGGCCAAGTCCGTGGTGGCGACTGCGGCCGCGTTCGTGAAGGTGCCAGCCGTGCCCCCCACTCCGACAAAGTTACCCGTACCATTACCTTGGATGCCGGTACCGGCGAGCCTGGCCGTGATGGTGGCCGTGGAACCTGCATTAAGCACTGCCGCACTGGCGTTGGCGTTTGCCACGCTATTGGCGTAGCTATATGCACCTGAATTGGCGGAAGTATAGTTGATAGCAGCCACCAGGTTCGCTATTTCCGCCGTCGCGCCGCCACTACCCAGGATTTCATTCGTCGTCGCGCCAGCGCCAGTGCCGAGGGCAGTCACGAAGGTATAGGTTTGGTTGCCGACCTGAACCGTGCTGCCGGCAGTGCCGTTCACTTGGGTCGCGAAGGACCCAAGGGTTCCGCCTGCTGTGTTTTGCGCAATCGCTCCACCGACGGTGCCACCGACGCCGTTGGTGTTGGCGGCAATGGTGAGGATACCCCCTCCTATCGTGCCCGCGGTAACGTTGGTGTTGGCAAGAGTTCCGGTGCTATAGGCGGTTCCAGAACCAGTACCGGCAGGCCCGTTGTTGATCGCTTGCTTTAGAGCCAAAAGGTCGTTAGCTACGACGCCGGTGTACAGTACTTCATTTTGGGTTGAGCCAACGTTGGTGCTGAGGTTAGTCACGAAGGTGTAGTTCTGGCCTCCAGCCGTTATTTCGGTGCCAACGAGCCCGGCAGTCTGAACCTGGGTTGCGGCTGCACCGTTTGCCGATACGTTGGTATAGGTGAACACAGGGGCGGCGAGGCCATTTACCTTTGAAGTGACGGTGAGATTGGTGGCCGAAGCCCCGGATGCAACGACGCCAGCGTTTATGGCGGTACCGGTGCCATAGTCGGTTCCTGCGATGCCCGAAAGGTTGATCGCTTTCTGAAGATTCGCCAGGGCGGTGGTGTCGCCGGTAAGACCGATCAGAACTTCATTTGCGGCTCCAGTTAGGGCGGTCTTGAAAGTGTAGGTGGTGCCACCGACCAACACTGTGTCGTTGTTCCCGACGGCAGTGCCGTTGAATGTGTTTACGCTGGTGCCTTTCGTGGAGCCGGCCCACGTCGTGGCTCCCGTCAACGCCTGGGTGGCCTGGGTGGCGAGGTTGATCGTGCCAGCAGTAAAGGTGGCAGAGGCGTTGGTGAGCGCGTTAAACTGCGTGCTTGCCGTCAGCAAGCTGTTGGCCTGGGTGGAACCCACAAACGTGCCGCCGGTCAGGACATTCGTGGCCCTGGCGGCTGGTGTCGCCACCGCTTCGGCCAACGTGGCCGTCGCCGGAGTTCCGCCTATGCTAAGGCTGGTGGAGGACAACAGGCCGGTAGACACACCGATGGTGCTGCTGCCGGAGACGCTGCCATCGCTCAAGAAGACGTTGAGAGTGTTATTGGTGAACACCTGCCCGCCGTTAAAGTTGGTGGTCGATCCGATACTGTTGATTTCAGCTTTGATCGATTGATATTCTGCGTCCAGCGCGCCGCGTTGCGAATTGGACACCGTGCCGGTGGCGGATTCAGTGGCCAGCGTAACCGCGCGGTCCAGCAGCGTGGTGACCTGGGACAGCGCGCCGTCTGCTACCTGCAGTTCGCCGACGCCGTCGGTGGCGTTGCTCGACGATTGCGTCAGCGCCGCGATGTTCGCTGCCAGGCCGTTGGCGATCGCCAGTCCTGCCGGATCGTCAGCGCCGCTATTGATGCGTGATCCTGAAGACAACTGCTCCAGGGTTGAATTGAGGCTGTTGCTGGTGATATTGAGCTGGTTTTCCGCAGCAATAGCAGCAATGTTGTTCAGAATAGTAAGTGCCATTGTATTGCTCCTTGTTGGTTCCGATTTGGGATCCGTCCCCGAAACCTTCCCGGAGCTCGTTCCGTTTGTCCTGCGGAACCCAATTGCCCTTCAAGCTGCATCATCGGCTGGGCACGTCCAGGCTTTATTTCCACAAGTATCGGACGGCATAGCTCCTAGGTAACCCGGCTCCTTTCCCCTCTCCATCTCTCCGCCCTCGCCGTTTCTGCCGATCATTACTGTTGAAGCCTTACTAAGTGGCGGGCCTTCTTCCGTCGAGCCGTCAAACACCAGGAGACAAACATGATCCAGCTCACCCGCCTCAACAATCACCCGCTGGTGGTCAATTCCGACCTGATCAAATTCGTCGAGCAGGCCCCCGACACCGTCATCACCCTGGTGAATGGCGACAAGATTGTCGTCCGCGAAAGTGCCCAGAACGTCCTCGAACGCGTGGTGCAGTTCCGCCGCTCCGTGCTGCAGGGGATCATGCTCTGTCCCGACAACCATGGTTCCGCTCTTGCCCCCGTCGTTCTTGGAGATGACGCTAGAAATGACGCTGATAATGCCGCTGCAAATGACGCTGGAAATGGCCAGCGCCATGGCCGTCCGGCGGGCGAGAAATAGGAGCGCTCGTGGATAAGGCAACCCTCGGTGGTCTAGTGCTGGCTATCGGCGGCATCATGCTCGGCTTGATGCTGGAGGGCGGCAATCTCGGCCAGGTTCTCCAGCCCACCGCCGCCCTGATTGTTTTTGCCGGCACCATGGGTGCGGTCCTCATTCAGTATCCCTTGCCGGTGGCGCGGAGTGCGCTCCGCCGGCTGGTCCAGGTCTTCGTCGAGCCCGCACAGAATGCGCAATCGACCGTCGGAGTCCTGGTCAAATACGCGAATCAGGCGCGCCGCGAAGGCATCATCTCGCTCGACAAAGAACTGGCCTCCATCGACGAACCTTTCTTGCATCGCGCCCTCATGTTGGCGGTCGACGGGACCGAACCGCAGGAACTCCGCAAGATCATGGAGCTCGAACTGGATAACAAAGAAGAACAGGAAGAGAAAATTCCCCAGCTCTTCGAATCGGCCGGTGGATTTTCTCCCACCATCGGCATCATCGGGGCCGTGCTCGGCTTGATCCAGGTCATGCAGCACCTGGACAAAATCGACGAAGTCGGAAGAGGCATTGCGGTCGCCTTCGTGGCCACCCTTTACGGAGTGGGCGCCGCCAACCTCATTTTGCTGCCGTGCGCTGGAAAACTAAGAATTCGCATCCGCAACGAGCAGATCATCCGCGAAATGACCCTCGAGGGTGTGGTTTCCATCCTCGAAGGGATGAACCCTCGCATGTTGGAAGCGAAGCTGCTCGGGTTCCTTACCGAGGCCCACGGACCCGCCGCCGTCCCTGCGGAGCCCAACCTATGAGCCGCCGCCGGCGACGCCCCACTCACGCCAATCACGACCGCTGGCTGGTTTCCTACGCTGACTTCATCACCCTCTTGTTCGCCTTCTTCGTTGTGCTCTACGCCTCGTCGCAAGTCGACAAAAGAAAAGTCGGAAAACTGGCTCTGGCCATCCAGGTCGCTTTCCAGGAGATGGGAGTTTTTCCTGCGTCCACGACTGAAGTCCCCATCGATCTCTCCGAGCCCATGCCCTTCAGCACCGCGCAAGCCATCGAAAGCAGCCAGCGCACCGCCAGCCTGGGCCGGATCGCGTCTCACCCCGACGGTTCGCCCGGCACCAGCAGAGAGAACGGCGATCTGGCTCAGTTGCAGGCCGAACTGGAAACCACGCTGTCCGCGGAAATCAAGCGTAAGGAAATCGCCATGCGCCGCGAGCCCGACGGTCTGGTCATCAGTTTGCGCGAGGTGGGATTTTTTGAAAGTGGCTCAGCCCAGATGAAGTCCGCCTCGATCGCGGCCTTCGACCGCATCGCCGCCATGCTCAGCCAGCATGACTATCGCTTGCGGATCGAAGGCCACACCGATAACGCCCCCATCCACACCGCCCAGTTTCCCTCGAATTGGGAACTCTCCACCTCAAGGGCCACCGAAATTGTGCGCCTTCTCATCGTCCGCGACGGGTTCGGTCCCGATCGTCTAAGCGCCGCCGGATACGCCGAGTATCGCCCGGTCGCCACCAATCTCACCGCCGAAGGCCGCGGCATGAACCGCCGCGTCGATATCATCATCCTCGGCCAAGCCCCGCCGCAGGCTCCCATCGCCCAGGCCGGAACCCCAGCCCAGACGCCAGCCGCGACCCCAGCCGTGACCCCACCCGCAAAGAAGGCGGCGCCACCGTCCCCGGCTGCCGCACTCAAGCCCGCGGCGGTGAGGACTGCAGGCGCCAGCCTACAGCAGTAGCTCCATCCAGAGCGCGCTTTCGACAGGAATCGCGGAATACGGCGCGATTTCCACGAACCCCAGCCTGCGATAAAGTGCGATCGCATCCTTCATGGCCGATGCAATCGTATCCAGACGCATGCGCTCATAGCCCATGGAGCGCGCCTCGGCAATCAAACGTTCCACCAGCATCCGCCCGAGCCCGAGGCCGCGATCCTCAGGCCGTACGTAAAGCCGCTTCATCTCGCAGATGCCGGCTTGAAGCTGGCGCAACGCGATGCAACCAGCGGCGTGGTCCGCGTATCGGGCCAGCAGCAATCGCCCGCTCGGCGGCCCGTAAGCGCCCGGAAGGTTTTTCAACTCCTCATCGAAACTCTGGAAGCACAGGCTGAAGCCCAGCGAACGGCCATATTCGAGGAAGAGGCTTCGCGCTTGTTCGATGTGTTCGGGGAGCGTGGCCTGAAACAAATCGATCTGGTCAGAGGTCTTCACTAGCGCTGTAACATACGGTGGAGGGACGGGCGCCTCGCCCGCCCAGCCGGGCGGAGACGCCCGGCCCTCCAGAGAGCTTCAGTTGTTATCCAGTGCTCCTGCCTATTCTATCCCCCGCAGTCGATTGCGCCCGCCGCACCGGACGATTAAGATTCTTCCACTCCCATGTCCGAAGTAATTTCAACCGAGCCCACCACTCCCCATCCCACCACTGCCCCCGAGACTTCCGTCGAGGTATTCGCCGTTTACGGGGTTGAGCCCGAGATCCAGGCCTACGCCATGGCCAAGTATTCGCGCTCCTCCCTCTCGATGAAAGAGTCGCTGAAGGAAATCTCGGCCCAGAGGGCCGAAAAGTTTCTCAACACCTACTACTTCCAATACGGGCACCGCTCCATCGCCGACCTTGCCCACATCGCGCTCGCCATCGAGCGCCTCTCCATCCTCGCCGCCATCGTCATTGTCGACGAGCAGCGCTGGGATGGCCAGGAGCGCTCGACTCGCTACCAGGACTTCAGGAAGAGCGGCTACTACACGCCTGCCTTCCCGAATGACGCTTTCCAGAATGACAATGCCGCCACGGAAGCTTCGTCGCCGCGGACTCTCTATCGCGAAACCATCGAGTCCTTGTTCACCACCTACGAAAAAGTCTCGCAGCGGACGTTCGAATATCTAGCCGGCATCACCCCCCGGCCCGCCGAAATGAAGCCGGACGCTTACGAGCGCACCCTGCGCGCCCGTGCCTTCGACATCTCGCGCTATCTGTTGCCGCTCTCGACCAACACTTCTCTCGGGGAGATCGTCAACGCCCGCACCCTGGAAAGCCAGGTCGCGCACCTGCTCGCGCAGCCGCATAAAGAAGTCCGTGATCTGGGAGCGCGGCTGAAACAAGCCGCCGTTTCTCCCGCCTACAACCCAAACGAAGAATCGCTGCGCGCCCTGATTGCCGAGATCCGCGCCCTGTCGCCCGAAATCGCCGATCGCGCCGAACGCGAACTCCTGCGCGAGGTTCGGGTCGCGCCCACGCTGGTCAAGTACGCCGATCCGAATCTCTACGAAATCGAGACGCGCCGCGAACTCCAGCAGGCCGCCGCCCAACTGATGCAAGGCGCTCGGATCGAACCCGCGCCGCTAGTTGATCTACTAGACAACGAATCGCTTCACGCTGCTTCGTTCGAAATCGAACTCGCCACTACGCTCGTTTACGGCCACTGTCAGTATTCCTACCGGCAGATTCGCAAAACACTCGCGGCAGCCGGCGAGGCGCGCCGCCGCGAAATCATCGACCTCGGCCTGCGCCATCGTGGCCGCCACGACGAGTTGCTGCGCGCCTTCTCCGAGGGCCAGCAGTTCCGCTTTGACATTCTCATGGACATCGGCGGCTTCCGCGACATGCATCGCCATCGCCGCTGCGTCCAGATCATGCAGGATTTCACCACCGCCCACGGCTTCGACACGCCGCCCGAAGTTGAAGCTGCAGGCGTCCGCTCCGACTATGAATCCGCGATGCAGCGCGCCGCTGCAGCCGTCGAGAAGCTTGCCGAATCGGGCGGCGGAGAAGCCGCGCAAAACGCGCAGTACGCGATCCCGCTCGCTTTCCGCAAGCGCACCCTGTTTAAGATGGACTTCGCCGAGGCCGTCTACATTTCCGAACTGCGCACCACGCCCGCCGGACACGCGTCCTATCGCAACGTAGCCTATGCCATGTACGAAGCCGTAGCCGCCAAATATCCGGCGTTAGCAAAATACTTCCGGGTGCACGACGTGCATGAGCCAATAGATCTGTTAAACCGCTGAGTATGTGTGGCGCGGGCGCCCCCGCCCGCGAGACTTTGCACGGGAACGAATCGGTGCGGCTGGTGTCTAAAGTACTGAGGTTGTCGCAAGCACGGGTGTCACCGTCCCGTGTTCTGCGGAGGCACGGATGCTACAAGAGTCAGTAGGCTGGGACACGCAAAACCTGATTCGAGAGCCTTCGACCAGCTTCAAGATTTACATGCTGTTCTTGATCGTCGTCTGCGTTGTGACGATCGTCAAGCTGATGCGGATCTGGCGAGCAGCGCCGCCTTTCAGACTTTCGAGTCAGGCGAAAAATCCCGACTACCTCAAATTGTTGCGAATCTCTAGCCGTAGCCTATCTCATTGGATTGGCTTTACATTTCTAGGCTGGGCGATTCTCAGCTCCACTACGCTTTATGACGTTTGCAGCGAGATGCGGAGAGAAGACGTAACCGGGCTGGGAGGGATTCTGTTCATGATTCAAGACTTCTCTATGGCGCTTAGCATGGCCTTATGGGTCGTCTTGTTCGTCTTCTTGGTCCAATGGCATGTGTCCACTCGGATCGGCCGCCTTCGCGATTGAGATGGAGGCCGTCTCCGCAAAATTGACGCCGAAGAACCCCGCCTCTAAAATCAGACTCACCCATGCCCAACTACGAATACCTGTGTAAGAACTGCGGACACCGCTTTGAACAAATCCGCAAATTCTCCGATAAGCAGCTGCGAAAGTGCCCCGAATGCGGAGGCGTCATCGAGCAAGTGATCTCGGCTCCAGCCGTGCAGTTCAAAGGCTCGGGCTGGTACGTGACCGACTACCCGAAGAAGGGTGCTGGCTCCGCGTCCTCGTCTTCTTCGGAAGGCGACAGCGCCACGAAGGAAACGAAAGACTCCAAAGACAAGAAAGAAGCGAAAGACACCAAGAAGGACGACAAGCCCAAGTCCGATACCGCGCACAAAAAGCACAAGAAAGACTGAAGATCGGGTGATCGGGTCATCGGGCGATCGACCACCGAACGGATTTTTCGATGACCCGATGACCCGATCACCCGATACCGCCGCCCCGCTCTGGCATGCCGACCACCAAGGTTCGCCGGCGTGGCAGTTCGTCATCGGAAATCTCCGCCAGGAATTGCAGGTCGAGTCCCACGCGCGCGCATTCCTGGCAGGCAGCGTCGTTGAAAAAGTACACGATGTCTCCCCCAAATCGATCCTTGGCGCGACGGCGTTCATCGAGGTCGAACGGGCTCACCGAATACACTTTGATCTCGGCATGTTCGCGCAGGACGGCGCTCAGTTGGCGCTGGAAGCCAAGCGCTCCTTGCCGCACTTGCGCCATGGTGAAAGCAACCACGCGATAAGGCATAGCCAGACTCAGGGATGGGTGACGGGCGAGAGCCTGCCCTGAGCTTGTCGAAGGGACGCCCGTCGCTCCACCAAAAGACGAAGCATAGCAGGCTTTGCCGGCCGGCGATCGCGGACGACCAACGACTGCCGACCAA
>OBLU010000560.1_pt1 | contig 34963 bp, 37 predicted proteins | sample 1518681 | NCBI WGS metagenome assembly OBLU01 (sample SAMEA3539304, study PRJEB22396) | soil metagenome | biome: tundra; feature: field; material: soil | place: USA | collected 2010-05 | depth 0.15 m
CTGGCCGGATTTTCGCTCGCAACGACATCCACCCCAGTAGTGTTAACAAGCCCTAGTTCGACGACAATGGCACCGTCTGCGTGTTGTTGTAGCTCAGGTCGGTGATCTGCACACTCCCCGGCATCACGACGACCACCCTGTAGCGGTGATCGACAATGTCTCCCGGTAGTGCCATGAAAATGTCGTCTCCATGGACAAGGAATGCTTTGAGCGATTTGTCTCCGGTCTCGCTGTAGCCGAAATATTTCAGGTCGATGGCCGGAGGTTGCGGCGGCCCGGGGGGTACATACACCGCCGGCACATCGCGCGCACTCTTCACCGGAGCTTCAATCCGCACAGGCGCCGATTCAGCGGAAAAAATGTTTCTCCCCGTCCCTGCGTACACCACGTCTTCGCTCTCGGCCAGCTTGTCAAAATGCAAGGAGGGATCAATGCCCGCGTTCGTCAGCTTTTCAGCTTCCGGTCCCGCTGCCGTTGGTGTACGCAACGCCGCAACCTGGCGAGGAGCTGTTCGCGCCGGAGTCGAGCTGCCCCAGAACGTGCCGGACAGCTCCCAGGCGCCAATGCCTACAATCAGCACCGCCAGTGCGATCAGCAGGTAGACCTGGCGCTTGTTTTCCGTTCCCAGTGCGATGGCCATCGTTACTCGCCCTCCGTTCCAGAGGTGGCCGTGGGTGCGGGCACATCCTGCGTCCTCGGCAGTCCGCTGGGTACATCCGCCGATCGCAGCCATGTTGATACCCGCAGCCGCAGGTTCACCAGGCCGCCCTGTTGTCCCGTCAGCGTCATGGTTCGGATCACAAAGAAGTTTGGGTCGCGCTCCAGCCCGTTCACAAAATGCATGATCTGCGGATACTCGCCGCTGATCCCTGCGTCCATCGTGATCTCCGTAAGATCGGTACCGGCCGCGCCCTGCGCATACTGCAGCCGCGAGAGCCGCACGCCCGATTTCACTTCCAGGTTTCCGATGCGCGTAGCGATCGACGAGTAATTCGCAGGAATCCGCTTGTCATAGAAGGCCAGCATCTGGCTTCGCGAGTCGGCCACGCGCTTGTCCAGTCCCCGCAGCGGGGCCGTCTCCATGTTCAGCGCCTTCAACTCAACCTGTTTTCCGGCGAGCGCGTCGGTGGAACTGCCGTTGGTGGCCGTCCAGTCCATTCCGAGTACGACCGCGAGCCCGGCCACGAGCAGCACCAGGACCGCCAGCCCCGCATAATGCCACGTGAGCGGCGAGCTCAGCCGTTCGCGCCAGGGAGAAGGATTGCTCATCGTGTGCCTCCAGCGCTCGGCTTCGGCGGGGACTTTGGCCTCGTCATGCCCGTGTAAGGAGGTCGCTGTGCGCCTGCTCCCGCTTCCATTACGCCCACGGCAGATGAGGTGTGGCGAGCCAGATGTTCCTCTCCGGCAGACTTCTCTTTTTTCGCTCTGAACTCCGCGGCCGTCACCGGGTTGTACTCCGCCAGCAGGTCAAAGTTCACGCGGTTCGAGGCGCTCACCGGCTCCACCCGTTCCCCCGGGCCGCCGCTCGATTCGGAGCTTTCGTTCACGATGCGCGGATGAACAAACCGCTTCGAGTGCTCCAGATTCGAAACCAGCGCGATAGCGCGGTCGCGCGGGCCCAGTACGCGCAATTGAAGCGTGATGTGGCCGTCCTTGTCGCGAGCCGGTTCAATGCTCGTCACCTGCACGCCGCCTGGCAACACGGTTTCCAGGTCCTCCATCGCCAGTGTCCACGAGAATGCCTTCTCGTCAAACAGCTTGTTCAGGCTCTCCGCCTGGGTCAGGACTTCGGCGTTATCCGGCTGCCGCATCATTACCTGGTAATCCTGACGCTCTTGAGTAATGCGCGCAATCTGCCCGTCCAGCGAGTGATCGCGCGCGCGGGCCTCTTCGGCGCTCTGGTGCAAGGCGCGCAGGCCCAGCACCAGGCCAATGGCCATAACAGCAAGCACTGCCATGGCGATACGCATGCCCTTGAGAGCCGGCCCCAGGTCGGCGAAAGGCCGTGTGGCGAGATTGATTCCGATGCGCATTATCGTGCCCCTGCCAGCGCGCCGGCGATCCCAGCCACGCTAATATTGCCCATCGTTGTCGTCACGCCCGTGGTGGGCCGCGGTGCCAGTTCGACCACAGTCAACTCAGGGTCCTTGATCCAGCGGGCAAAATCCTGCGCTGCGCCGATGCCTCCATAATGGAGCCGCCTCGAGCGCGTTGCGAGCTTGTCTTCAAAATAGGCCGCCGCCACAGCAATGTCGCGTTGCACCTCGGTGAGGCGTTGTGCAGGATCTTCCGGCAGATCGAGCGTGCGATACAGCAGCAGATCCTGGTCGCTGGTGATCGAAGTGGTCAGTGACAGCCCGCTCAGGCAGGCTGCCAGCACCGGTTCCGTCGTCTCCAGCGCAGCCAGTGCCGCCAGGCTCGAGGGCAGCACCACGCCCGGCTCATAGCCCGCCGCGCGCACCGCGTTTTCATACTCCGCAAGAATCGGGCCCGGCAGCACCGCCGCCAGCACCCTGCATTCCGTCTTGTCCTGCGACAGAATCTGGTAGCTCACGCCCGCATGCTCAACGTCGAAGGGAACCATCTTCCGCAGCCTGAAGCGCAGCACCGGCACCGCTTCGGCGGCATTGGCGGGAAGGGAATCGAAGTCCAGCACAAACACGCGCACCGACGTGTCCGGCACCACCAGGGTCACCGCGCGGGTGCGCGGAGAAACGTCGCCCAGTACTGCGCGTATCGCATCGGCCACCGCTCTCGGTTCGCGCAGATTCGGCTCGCCGATGCCCGGAAGCAGCGTGCCCGGGCGCAGCGGAGCGAACGCATAGACCGGGTCCTGATTCTTCCCCGGCAACGCCGCCGCCAGCACACCCTCCGGCGTAATCTCCACCGCAGCCGGGGGACGTGCTCCGCCCGGCACGCCCGATTTCGACTTGTTCCACATCGCACTCATCTATAGCCTCTAGCCGCTAGCTTCTAGCCTCAAACCCCAAACCTCACTTGCTCATCACCAGAATCCATGCACGAATAGCAAAAAGCTAGAAGCTTGAAGCTGTCTGGTCTATCTCGACGCCTCAATAAACGTAACCTTATTGATCTCCTTCAGCGTCGTCAGCCCGCGCCGCACGCGGTCCAGCGCCGACTCGCGCAGAAACGACATGCCTTCCTTCTGTGCCAGCTTGCGCACCTCGGAAGTGGGTTTCTTCTCCAGAATCAGCTCACGAATCGGATCGGTCAAATCCAGCAGTTCGTGAATCGCCGTTCGCCCCCGGTATCCCGTTCCGCCACATTCGATGCACCCTGTGCCTTCGCGAAACCCGAAACCCCGCCACTCGGCCAGGTCCATCCCGCTCGACAGCAGCATTTCATCGCCATAAGTCACTGTATGCGCGCAGTGCTCGCAAATGGTGCGCACCAGCCGCTGCGCCAAAATGCAGTTCAGAGCAGAAACAAAGTTATACGCCTCCACGCCCATGTTCAGGAACCGTCCCAGCACGTCCACGACATTATTTGCGTGCACCGTCGTAAACACCAGGTGCCCCGTGAGCGCAGAGTTGATGGCAATCTGCGCGGTCTCCTGGTCGCGGATTTCGCCCACCAGGATCTTGTCCGGGTCGTGGCGCAGAATCGATCGCAGCCCACGCGCGAATGTCAGGCCTTTCTTCTCGTTCACCGGAATCTGCGTGATGCCGCGAATCTGGTACTCTACCGGATCTTCAATCGTGATGATCTTGTCTTCGTCGCTCTTGATCTCATTCAGAGCCGCGTAGAGCGTTGTCGTCTTGCCCGACCCGGTCGGTCCCGTCACCAGCACCATGCCGTAGGGCTCGCGAATGTAGCGTCGGAACCGACGCAAATCCTCGTCCGCAAAACCCACCACGTCCAACGTCAAATTGCGAAATTTCTCGCTCATCGACTCTTTATCCAGCACGCGTAGCACGGCGTTTTCGCCATGAACCGTCGGCATGATGGAGACGCGGAAATCGATGAGCCTGCCTTTATATCTGACCCGGAAACGCCCGTCCTGTGGAACTCTGCGCTCGGCGATATCCAGCTCGCTCATAATCTTCACGCGGCTTAGAATCGTGGTGTGATGCTCGCGCGCAATCGGCGCCATCGCCTCCTGCAGCACACCGTCAATGCGGTACTTCACATGCACCGAATCGTCGTAGCTCTCAATGTGAATATCGGAAGCGCGCCGTTCCAGCGCCGTAAAAATCGTCGTGTCAACCAGCCGGATAATCGGGCTGATGTCCTCGTCGCTGGTCAGCTTCTCAATCGAAATGTTTTCGTCGGAGTTGTCATCGCCGGTCAACACATCGAAAGTCAGCCCCTCGCTGGCTTCGTCCAGCACGCGCTGCGACTGCTCCGTCTTCTTCAGCAGGTCGGTGATCTGCGACAGCGTGGCCACGCGCGCAATGATGCGATGTCCCAGCAGCCCCGAAATCTCGTCCAGCACCATCAGCCGCGACGGATCGCTGACCGCAATCACCAGCGACTCGCCCTGCTGCTCAATTGGCACGAAGTTGTAGCGGAACATCAGTTCCACCGGCACAGTCCGCAGCAGCTCGTGCTGAATCTTGAAGTGCTTCAGATCAACGAACTCCGCGCGATACCGGAACGCCAGCGCCTCAGCCTGCGCGCGCTCCTCCGTGCTGCCCGGAATCGGGCCGGTCGGAAGCGAAAGTACGGTCGAGTCAGCCATGGCGTTTTACCCCGGACTCCCTGCGGCATTCCCCAGTGAAAAAATCGGCAGATAAAGCGAGATGAGAATGAAGACCACCACCACGCCCATCACAATCAGAATGGCCGGCTCAATCAGCGACAGCGCTGCCGTCAGCGCCGTGGCCACGTCTTCCTCAAAAAACTCTGCCACCGAGTTCAGCATCTGCGGCAGTGCGCCCGTCTGCTCGCCCACTGAAATCATCTCCGTCGCGAGATCCGGAATCACTTTCGTCCTTGCTAGCGAATCGGCCAGGCTCTTGCCTTCGCGCACCGACTCGATCGACGAAATCACTGCCTGCGCAACCCGTCGCGACGAAATCGACCGTGCTGCCGTCTCCAGCGATGGCACCAAGGGCAAGCCTCCCGTTAGCAGCGTCGAGAGCGTGCGGGAAAACAGCGCCACCTGGTACTTCAGCCAGATCCTGCCAAACACCGGCAACCCGATGCGAAACCCGTCCACCACATCTCGGCCTTTTTCTGTCATGGAAAAACGGTAGAAGCCAAATCCGCCGCCCAGCAGAATTACCGCAATCCAGATAATGTTGTGCTGCGTCCACTTGCCAAACGTCAGCAGCCCAATCGTCATCGCCGGCAATTGCGATCCCATCTGGTCATACAATTCCGCAAACTGCGGAATCACCACGGTGAACATAAAGATCAGCAGCGCGCATACCAGTGTCAACAGCAGCGAAGGATAAATCAGCGACGCCGTCAGCTTTTTGCGAAACGTTAACGATACCCGCTGAAAACTGACGTAGCGTTCCAGCACCTCAAGCAAATTGCCGCTGCGCTCGCCCGCCAGCAGAGTCGTCGTGTAGATTCCCGGAATCCCCGCCTGCGCCTCAAACGCCGACGACAGCGCCTCGCCCGTTTTGACCCGCGTCGAAACGTCGTTCAACTGGGCGGCGAAGTGGGCGTCCTTCTGAATATTCGCCAGCATGTTCAGCGAACCCAGAATCGGTAACCCGGCGCGAATCAGCGTAAGAAACTGCTGATTGAAAATCAGAAACTTTTCCAGCTTCACCTTGCGCCGCGAAAGCAGCCCCATGCCGCTGCGCGAGCGCACTGAAAAGACGTGGTATCCCGCATGCGCAAACCGTGAACGCAGTTCCTCGGCAGTCGCGGCAGTCTGCACCTGCTCCTGCACACGGCCACGCTCGTCGGCCAACTTGATAACAAACTCTGCCATACGTTAGGTTACCGGCAGGCGCGCGCCCGATGCCGGCATTCCTCGATCGCTTTCCTGTTCAAGGGTATATCAGTCTCGCTGCCTCCATAGACGCAAACTTAGCCCCAAGCGTTCGCCCGTTCACCTGGCCTCGGATGCGCCATACTTGCCAGGGGCACCGAGCCTGCCCGAAGCGAAGTCGAAGGGTCCCTCTTTTAGGACCCTGGTAGCCACGCACCACAATCGCGCCCGCAGGAATCTCCGCCCAGCCTGTATCCTGTTTCCATTCCGATCCGCAAGCGATTCGCCGCAAAGGAGCCCGGCTTGGCGCAACATATCGATGCGACGATACAGAACTGGCGACTCTCCATCAAGCGCCTGCCCATCCTCGGCAAACACTGGCGCCTACCCGTCGCAGCCGTCGCTCTTCTTGCCGTCGCCTCCGCCTCAGCCCTTCTCCTCTCCGGCTTCTTCTCCGGCAGGCCCGCCGTCGTCCCTGCGCCCTATCCGCACCAGCTTGCCCAGGTCAGCTTCGCCGTGGCCGGCGACGTCATCCCCCACGAAGCCGTTCGCGCCGCCGCCGCAGCCCAGGGCCCGGATGCCCAGGGCTGGACCGCCCTTTTCTCCGACGTGGCCGACGTCTTCCGCTCCGTCGACTTTGGCTTCGTCAACATGGAAACGCCCGTGGCCCCGGCCCACTCCAAGGGCAGCAAGCCCTTCATGTTCGATGCCCCCGTCGCGCTGCCCGAAGCCCTCAAGGCCAGCGGCATCAAGATCGTCTCCTTCGCCAACAACCACGTGATGGACCAGGGCTGGCCGGGCTTCACTGAAACCCGCGAGCACCTGCGCAAAGTGGGCCTGCTCTTCTCCGGCACCGGCGACAGCGCCGCACAAGCGTGGCAGCCCGTCATCGTTGAGGCCAATGGCATCAATGTTGGCTGGCTTGGCATGACACGTTGGCTCAACGGCAACCGCAACCCCGACAAAGAGGACCAGCCCCAGGTCAACTTTCTCCCCTATCCGGGCGAATCCGGTGGCGCCCCGGGCGCGGACGAGGCCAAGGTCCTCGATGCCGTCAAAGCCGCCCGCGCGCAGTGCGACTTCCTCGTCATCTCCGTCCACTGGGGCATCGAGTACGCCACAGCGCCCCGTCCTGAAGACGTCGACCTCGCCCACAAAATGCTGGACGCTGGAGCCTCGGTCGTTGTCGGCCATCACCCCCACGTCCTGCAGCCGGTTGAAACCTACCGCACCGCCGACGGCCGCAACACCGTCATCTTCTACTCACTCGGCAACTTCCTCTCCAACCAGTCGCGCAGCTACGTCGACGGCCTCATGCCCGACAAGGAAGGCGACCCGCGCGATGAGATGATTGCCCTCTTCTCAGCCGTGCGTCAGGATTACGGCCCGGCCGGCATTCGCGTCGAACTTGGCCATGTTGGCATCCTGCCCGCCTGGGAAGAAAACAACCGCAACGACATTGCCAGCGGCAAAACGAAAACTCCGATCATCCGCCCCATCCTCATCGATCGCGAAATCCCCAGGCTCCAGGTCCGTCTTGACGAGCTCAACAAGATTGCGGATCAGAATACGTCAGGCACCGCAAGGGAGAAGACGAGCACCGCAAGCGATCCGCCCGCATCAGTAACGCCCCTGACCGCCGAACAAAAGCAGGAATTCGTCGAAGTCACCAACCAGCTCAAGCTTCTCGACGACCGCCGCCAGCAAATCCTCGCCCGTACCGGCGACGACTACGAAACGGACCCGCCGAAACTGCCTGCAAAGCCGTAAACCGCGATGCCTTGCCGTGGATCTCGCCGTGAAGCCACGATGCCCGATCCGGACCATCTCCAAAGTTGAAACACCGAGGGATTTCGCAATGGCCGCATCGACGAAGCGCGCAACCGGCTGGATCAACGTCACCACCTACGATTCGAAACCCTATGACGAGACGTTGATCCCTGCGATTTCGCAGGTTCAGATTATCGAGCAATTCACCGGCGATCTCGTAGGTACCGGGACAGCCTGTTTTCTCCTGGTTACGTCTGCAGATGGCAGTGCCCACTTTACCGGAATGGAGCGATTTGTGGGCAATCTCGGTGACCGTTCCGGCTCGTTCATTCTGCGAAACTCAGGGACCCTCAAAGACGGCGAAGTTACAGCAGAATGGCTCGTTATTCCAGGCTCAGGCACCTCGGAACTGAGCGGCCTGCGCGGCCAGGGTGGCTGCCGCACTGCTGAGGGGATTTTTCTCGATTACTGGTTTGAGTGAGTTCTTTGATATTTGCTAGCCGTTGACCGGTAAGAGTCTCGCCGGACCACAGATACTCAATACCCGTTCGCGACCAACCAGGCTTCCGTCAACTCCGACTCCGTCTTCATCGCGCTGGGGTGATTCTTCATCTCGGCGTACGCCAGCTTCACCAGCACATCCGCTTCCACATTCACCGGCGCGCCCGGCGAAAGCGTGTGCAGATTCGTTCGCCAATAGGTCAGCGGCAAAATGGCAATTGAAATCGTGTCGGCCTCGATTGCCGCAATGGTCAGGCTGATTCCCTCAATCGCCACCGACCCCTTGTGCACCATCCACTGCCGCTCGTCTTCCGGCAGGCGCACCTTGAGGGTCCAGTCGGTCGTCTTCTCATCAAAGCCTGAACTCGCCCTCGGCATCACCGGCTCCAGCGCGGTCATCACGCCGGTCGCGTCCACGTGTCCCTGCACCACATGCCCGCCCAGCGGACTTCCTGCCGCCGTGGGCAGTTCCAGATTCACCTTTGCGCCCGGCTTCAGCGCACCCAGCGAAGTTCGGTCGAGAGTCTCCTGCGCCAGGTCGGCGTGAAAGTAGGTCGGATCAACATCCAGCGCCGTCAAACACACGCCTGAAACCGCCAGCGAATCGCCCTCGCGCAATCGCCCCGCCACACCGGGCGCCTCCACCGTCAACCGCCGCACGCCGTCTGTGTGTTCAAGGCTGACCAGCGTCCCCGTCTGCTCAATGATTCCCGTAAACATGAATCCAGTGTAAGGGAACTGACGAGAAAGGGCTGACCGCCGAACTCTGATACCTTGACCACTGATTACTGCCCGCGCCCCCAAATTTAGAGTAGACTCACCCCAACCAAGGTGGCGGATGGCTCGATTGCAAAGACTCGCACTGGCGCTTGTCCTCATACCGGTAGGGCTCCTTGCGGGCATCCACTTCATGATGCTCATTGGCATCATTCCTGCCCTGCAGCACCTGCCGCTCTATACCTATGTCGTCACATGGCAGACTCTGGACTATTTCATGCGTCTCCACATGCCCGCGTTCAGCGCCGTCATGATGGTGCTCTACCTTCTGACGCTGATCTGCTGCGCAAATCGATGGAGGACTTGGTTCTTCTGGGCCCTGCTCGGATGCTTCGCGCTCAACGTTTCTGAAATTGCCTTCACTGTCACGCATCAACTCCCGATCAATCGTGCCGTGCAGGCGCTCGACCCTGCCCATCTCGTCGACATCGAACGCGTGCAGCAATTGCGCGAAGTCTCGGTTCACAACTTCCGCGTCCGGGAATGGCTGGCAATCTCCTCGTTCGTCTGCCTAACTCTCGTCGTCGTGATGTCCAAGCTGCCTACCAAAACGACGCCTGGCACCCCTATCGAGAAATAAGACACGGCGTCTCGTTGCCGTGACCCCTGACCCCTGATCACTGACCCCTCTCGAGCCACTGCACAATCTCCCGCATCACCCGTTCCGCCTGGTCGGTTTGGAACAGATACTGCGCGTGCGCCGACCCCTCCAGCACCACAAGCTTCTTCGGCTGCGGGGCTCTCTCATATTGCTCCCGGATCCCCGGCAGCCGCGGCCCGTCGCCGCTCGTGTCGTCCCGCGCCACAATAAACAGGCTGGGCGATTTCAGCTTGTCCGCCGGCTTGTTCGGTGCTGCGCCCAACATCACGATGCGGTCAATCTCTCCCGGCCGCGAATCGATCGATGCATCTCCCGCGGCTGCGCCTCCCATGCTGCCGCCGACGATCGACACGCTCTTCGCGCCCGCCTTGTGCAAGTAGCGCACCGCCGCGAGCACATCCAATTCCAGCGGCGCATACATCGGATCCTTGTCGCCCGGCCCGTGCGACTTGCCGTAGCCGCGAAAATCGATCGCCAGCGCCTCAAATCCCGCACCTTGCAGAGCGCGTGCCTGTGGCGCCCAACTCTCCTTGTTGAACCGGCCTCCGTGTGCCAGAACCAGAGCCCTATCGCTCGAGCCGTAAAGGTCGGCGAACACCACTCCGCCGTCTTCGGTAGGAAACGAAACCGTCGTCTGCGCCAATGCAGGGCACGCGAGGCACAACGCCGCAACGATGGCAAAAACCGCACGCATCCTGCCACTCTACTACGACCCTGATTTTATGGGGTTCCTATTCGAAGACCGCTTACAGGGCCCGATTCCTGACCCCTGACCCCTGATCCCTGTCTTCAGTCCGCCGCTTCTTCCGCCGGTGAGTCTGTCGCCAGTGTGTCGCTCGCGGTCAGCCTTCGATATGCCAGGAACAGGCTCGCCCGCCAGCGCAGAATCATCCCAAACGCCAGCACGAAAAACAGCGCCCCCGTCTGTTCCAGCGTAAGAATCGAATCGAAATACCCGCGCGCCAGGTAGCGTACCGCGGCCAGCACAATTACCACTGCAAAAAACGCGCCCGAGCGCTTCATCATGATTGCGTCGCCCTCGCGTTTGAGACTTGACGTCAGCAGCAGCGGATACGCCAGCAAAATGGCTCCCGCCAGAAACGCCCCGATGCCCCACGTCAAGGGGAATCGAAACGCAGGCACGGAAAACATCGAGAACCCGGTCGCCATCCCCAGCGGCGGAATCACGATCTTCCTCAGCGTCATCGCGGTGCGGCCTTCGCGAACCCGCCATGCCAGTACAGCACACAGACCTGCGACAGAAACAACGGCCGTGAACGCGGTGGACGATGCCATCATGCAAAACCTCTTTTGGAAGCGCGTGACAGGGCAGCGGGGAAGCCCCCATCAACAGGATAAACACTCCATTGGACGCCGCGAACCCGTCAGCCGTTTCAAAATGCCCGCCAAGCTCGCGCTACCTCCATTGTTGCAGCAGGCCTGATCCCTGACCCCAGTCACTGCCCACTGCTCTCTGACCCTTGTTTCTCCGGCCACGGATCCCTCAGCAGCGAGCGCAATCCCAGGTCATTCTCATAGCGTTCCACTTCCACCTCGCCCATGAAGATCGCCTTGGTCATGCCGCGAAATGCAGGCACTGCGTCCGATCCCATAATCTGGGGCGACACAAACAGATGCACGCGATCCACCAGCCCGCCTGCCAGCAGAGCTGTGTTGAGCCGCGTACCCGTCTCGGTCAGCAGCGTCAAAATGCCTTCCTCGCCCAGCTTGTCCAGCACCTTGCCTAGCGGAACGCGTCCTGCCTTCCACCCCGTCGACGAAGACCTGTCGCCGGGGACCCCGTCCTCCGCAGGCAGCACTTCGACGCGTATGCCTTTGTCGCGTAGCTGCCCGATGCGCGCCTCGTCCTTCGAAACCGTAAACACCACCACATCGTTTTGCGCGCTCGCCACCATTTTTGAATCCAGCGGCATCCGCAGCGCCGAGTCCAGCACCACGCGCAGCAGGGGACGCCGCCTTCGCAGCCCGCTGCGGTCTGTCAGCATCGGGTCGTCGGCCAGCACCGTATCCACGCCCGTCATGGCGGCATCGGCCTGCCAGCGCAGTGGCTGCACCGCCGCTCGCGCCGCTTCGCACGTAATCCAATAGGGCGCGTGCAACACATGTTGGCCCGCCGGCGGAGCGATCCGCCCATCCAGCGTCATCGCCACCTTCATCAACACCAGCGGCCGCTTGTGCTGGCTCCAGCGCGCAAAGCCCTCGTTCAGCCGCCGCGCCTCTTTCTCGCAGACCCCAACGCTCGTCTGAAGCCCCGCTGCATGCAAGCGCTCCATGCCGTGCCCGGCCACTGCCGGATTGGGGTCGATCGTGGCCGCCACCACTCGTCCCAGCCCCGCTGCAATCAGCGCTTCGGTGCACGGGCCGGTGCGTCCCGTGTGATTGCAAGGCTGCAGCGTGACATAGGCCGTACCGCCCTTCAGCCGATCTTCTTTTTTCGGATTCGTGAACGCATGTTGTTTCGCTTCATTCAGCGCAACAATTTCCGCGTGGTCCAGCAGATCATACTCGTGCCAACCTTCGCCCAGGACCTGCCCAGCGCGGTCGAGAATCACGCACCCCACGGCCGGGTTCGGCGAACTGACACCGATGCCGCGCCGCGCCAGCTCCAGCGCCCGCTGCATCCACCGATCATCGATTTCAGTCTGCGTATTCATGCGAGGAAGTGAACACTCAAGTCTAAATGCAGGGGCGAGCGCGGCTCTGTTATGCCCCTGCCGATCTGCCACCTCTTACTGCGGCAGCATTCCGATCGTTCTCAGCCATCTCTCCACCAGCGCCGGCCATTCCGTAATGGGACACTTCGTGTGGCGGAGCCCGAACGCATGCCCGCCCTGCGCATACAGATGCATCTCAACCGGCACGCCGGCATCCTTCAGCGCAATATAGTACGACAGCGCATCGTTCACATTGTCTACATGGTCGTCTTCGGCCTGGAGCAGAAACGTGGGCGGAGTCTCTTTCGTCACATGAAGATCAGATCTCAACCCGTACTCCTTCTCCGCAATCTCCAGTTGCCTTGGATCGCCGATATCGAACTTCTTTGTGCCCACCTTCGCGTCATACTCCGCGGCGGAGATAGAGAGATGGCCCGGGTATAGCGCCACCGCAAAGTCAGAGCGGCAGCTTTCATCGTCCGCGGCGTCCACGCGTGGATACAGCCGCTTTGCAAAGTGGTTACTGATGGCTGCCACCAGGTGCCCGCCCGCCGAGAAGCCCAGCACGCCAATCTTGTTGGGATCAATGTGCCACTCTGCCGCTCGCAGGCGCACTAGCCCAATCGCGCGCTGCGCATCTTCCAGCGCCATCGGCGACTCCGGATAGGGCCCCGACTTCGGATACGGCCCTGCATCAGTCACGCGATACTTCAGCAGCACGCACGTAATTCCATGGGGCGTCAGCCAGTCGCACACCTCTGAGCCTTCCAGGTCGATGGCCAGAATCTGGTAGCCCCCGCCCGGAAAAACCACCACTGCCACTCCCGTGTTATTCCCCACCGGCGAGTACACCGTCATCGTCGGCCGCCTCACATTGCTTATCCCCGTCACCGTCTTGCCCGCAATGTGAAATTTCGGATCGACCGTCGTCACTTCAGGACCAGCCACCGGCTGCGGATCAGGCGCCGCTCCGGGCCATATCGGAATCTGTGTGTGCCCCGCTGGCTGCCAGTCGGGTGTCTCCGCGTATGCAGAGGAAAAAACTGAGAGAACAAGAAGTGGGAGCAAAAATCTCATCGCGACTCCGCAGCGGGACAGGCACTTACGCAGTGAAGCGAGTGTACGGGATCGTTGGTTATGAATTCTCCGCACGCTGGAAAGGGAATCGAGTCGGTTAATGGGCGCAGCTCACCCCAGCATCGCTTCCACAAAATCCTCGGCCGAAAACTCCAGCAAATCGCCCATCTTTTCCCCAACCCCCACAAACCGCACCGGCAGGTTCAGCTCCCGCGCAATGGCCACCGCGATGCCGCCCTTTGCAGTTCCGTCCAGCTTGGTCAGCACAATCCCCGTCACGCCCGCCGATTGCGTAAACAGCCGTGCCTGTTGCAGCCCGTTCTGCCCGGTCGTTGCGTCCATCACCAGCAACACCTCGTGCGGCGCGCCGGGAACAAGCTTGGCCGCCGTCCGCCGCATCTTGTCCAACTCGTCCATCAAGCCGGTCTTGGTGTGCAGCCGTCCCGCCGTGTCCACAATCAAGTCGTGGATGTTCCGGGCCTTCGCCGCGCTTGCCGCGTCATAGAGCACCGCCGCCGGATCGCCGCCCTGGCGCGTCTTGATCATCTCCACGCCCGACCGCGCAGCCCACACTTCCAACTGCTCAATCGCCGCGGCGCGAAATGTGTCCGCCGCACACAGCAACACCGTCCGCCCCTGTCCCCGGTACCAAGCCGCCAGCTTGCCCGCCGACGTGGTTTTGCCCGTCCCGTTCACACCCACCAGAAACGTCACTCTGGGCGGCGTCGCCGGATCCGCAACGGCCTGCCGCGGGCGCTCCAAAATCCCCCGTAACTGCTCCTTCAGAAGATCACGCAGCTCAGCTCCGCCTTCAATCGCCTGCTTCCGCGCGCGCTCCCGCAGCGACTCCAGAATCTCCGTCGTCGTCTGTACCCCGATGTCGCTTGTGAGCAGCGCCGTTTCCAGGTCTTCCAGCGCCGACTCGTCCACCTCGCGCGTCAACGCGACAATGTCGTTGATCCGCGAAGAAAAAGACTCGCGCGTGCGCGTGACCGCCTGCTTCATCCGGCTGAAAAAGCCGCGCTTACCGGTCTCCTCCGGCTCGGGTTCCGGATTGTCGTTCTGACTTCCAAACAGCGTTGTGATCATGTGCCGGTCCAGAACTCAAGTTTAGAGCATGTGCCACACACGCGTTCTGCAGCGCACTTTTCACGGCCCAGAGAACCCGCAGTTCAGATTCAAGCAGCTCGCCCGGCAGGAACCTGCCATGCAATCAAATTTCGCTTGCAAATCGCAACGCAGTTTTGGAGAATCTCCAAGCGGCCCCTCGCAAGCGTTCGCCCTTCTGGGGAAAAGCGAGGGAGAAAAGGAGAGCAATGAGCAGTGTGCGTGTCTTGGTCGGAACGCGCAAGGGAGCGTTCGTTTTATCTTCAGACGGCAAACGGAAAAAGTGGAAAGTCAGCGGCCCTCACTTTGCGGGCTGGGAAATCTACCACATGAAGGGTTCGCCGGTGGACCCGAACCGAATCTACGCCTCGCAAACCAGCGGCTGGTTCGGCCAGATCGTGCAGCGCTCCGATGATGGGGGCAAGACCTGGAAGACGCCCGGTGGCGAGGCGATGCCCGCTCCCGGCGCCATGCCCACGCCCAGCAACAAGTTCCCGTATGACACCTCCGCTGAAACCGGCAAGCCTCTCACCACGCACCAGTGGTACGACGGCACCCAGCATCCTTGGGAGTTCAAGCGTGTCTGGCATTTCGAGCCGTCCCTCACCGATCCCAACACCGTTTACGCGGGCATCGAAGACGCAGCCTTGTTCCGCTCCAGCGATGGCGCCCAATCCTGGCACGAGCTTTCCGGCCTGCGCGGCCACGTAACCGGACCTGGCTGGCAGCCTGGAGCCGGCGGCATGTGCCTGCACACCGTCATCCTCGACCCCAGCGACCCCCAGCGCATCTTCATCGCCATCTCCGCCGCGGGCGCCTTCCGCACAGACGATGGCGGAGCCACCTGGAAGCCCATCAACAAAGGTCTCGTCTCCGGCTTCATGCCCAACCCCGACGCCGAGGTAGGCCACTGCGTGCATCATGTGGCCATGCACCCCTCGCGGCCCGGTGTCCTCTTCATGCAGAAACACTGGGATGTGATGCGCAGCGACGATGCGGGTGACAACTGGCACGAGGTCAGTGGCAACCTGCCCACCGACTTCGGCTTCGTCATCGACGTGCACGCCCATCAGCCGGACACCGTCTACGTTGTGCCCATCAAGAGCGACTCCGAGCATTTCCCCATCGACGGCAAGCTGCAGGTTTTCCGCAGCCGCACCGGTGGCAATGAGTGGGAAGCGCTCAGCAAGGGCCTTCCGCAGAAGAACTGCTACGTCGACGTGCTCCGCGATGCCATGTCGGTTGATCAACTCGACGACTGCGGAGTCTACTTCGGCACCACCGGCGGACAGGTCTACGTGTCGCCCGACGGCGGCGACTCATGGTCCGCCATCGTCAACACCCTGCCCCCTGTGCTTTCAGTTGAAGTGCAAACACTGCAATAGGTGGAACCGAAGGGCTCATCTCAGCATCAAGTCAAATCTCGGCACGAAAATGGGTGTCCCATCTTGGAGGCGCTTTTTGCCGCCTGGGTGGAACACCCCTAACCTCCGCCTCGTGCGTTCCCCGTTCCGGCTTTCGAGACCTGGGAATCCGCGAAACTCAGGTTGAAGCCCGTGAAGGGTACGAGCTTCATCCCGTACAGTAGAGAAATCCGATTGATGGGGGCCTCTTAGCCCCTGAGGAAACCGTGTCCGACTCCACACCCCACAACGTCCGCGTCCAACTTCCCTACCACCTGCGCAGCCTCGCCAAGGTTGGCAACGAGATAACACTCGAGGTGCCCGCGCCTGTCACCATCAGCTCGGTGCTCGACGTGCTCGAAGCTCGCTACCCTATGCTGCGGGGAACCATTCGCGACCACGATACCCGCAAGCGCCGCCCCTTCCTGCGCTTTTTTGCCTGCGAAGAAGACCTCTCGCACGACTCTACCGAAAACCCGCTGCCCGAAGCCGTAGCCAGCGGCAAGGAACCGCTGCTGATCATCGGCGCCATCGCCGGTGGCTGAGAGCAGTGCACCTTAAAGGGCAAATCCGGGGCTCTGGCCTATACAGCTGCGCAAAACCTCGGACTCACAGCAACGCCGGGTAGACATTGTTTGCGCCGCGGGCTTACTTCTTGAAGCGGTTTGCCAGCACCGGTCCCGCATCCCCGTCTTCGATCACCGGGACAGTTTTCAGGTGCAGGAGATCGGCCCACTTCGCCGCATCTGTGTAAAGCGCTACCGGATCGTCGCTCTCCACCAGCACAAAACCTCCGCTGCAGTCCGTGTTGTGCCAGCGCCCTAGAAGTTTCACCCCTGCAGGGGGCACCGCCTCGCCCGCGAGGAAGCGTTCTGCAGCTTCAGGAATATTTCCGGTTGGAAAGGCCCAGGTCGTCATGAATTTCATTGCTTTCGTCCTCCTGTTTGAATTGTCTTGGGGGGATTTTCCGGGGACTTCCCGAGCCCGTGAATCATACACCCTTTATCCATCGAGTCCGCCGGCCCGTCCATTTTCCCGGTTGTGGACGCGACCCACTGGGGCCATTGCAATGCACGGCAGCAGCATGAGCTGTACTTTTTTCCTATTTCCCGAAGATCCGCTTCAGCCCCGGCGCAATCTCTGCGTCTTCCACCACCAGCGAGTGACTCACGTCCAATAGATCCGCCCACTTTGAAGCCTGCTCAAACAACAACGCCGGATCATCCGTCTCGTACACGGCCCAGGCGATGCTGCCATCCGTCTTGTACCACCGTCCCAGCACCGTCACCCCCGCAATGGGCGCTCCCTCACCCGCCATGTAGCGGCTCACCGCCTCTTTCACGCAGCCCGGCCGAATGCTCCAGCTCGATAGAACCTTCATCACTTTCATCCTCCATTTCAGATTTTCTTCGGGGGAAACTACTCAGGGATTGTCGAAGAGCGCAAGTATAGCGCAGCTGCGAATAGAGCGTGTGAATTCACTTTGGGACGAACCGTGCGTGTCGCAGTGATGAACGAGGCAAGTCCCGGCCAGTCCTACGCGAAGTACTTCTTCAGCGGCTCCCAGTAATGATTCTTCCAGCCCCAGTCGAGATGGTCGTAATCGCCGGAAGGGAAGCCGATGTGGTCGAAGGCGAGATTGGTTTCGGCGTCACCTGGCTTGAACTCAAAACGCACGATGGAATACACGCCCGCATCCCAATGCGAGGGGCGCCACGCCTGCACAATTCTTTGATTTGGGACAAGCTCGACGTTGCGCCCCACAATCAGGCCGCCAAACATCGAAAAGGCGCCGCCTTCCGTTGCGTCAATCGTCGCCGGCATCCCGGAAAACACGGCGAATTGCTTCGAGGTGAGAATGGTTTCGTAGAACCGCTGCGGGCTGGCTTTGAAGCCGAGGTCGTAATGGATCGCGGTGCGAGCCTGGTTCGCCGATGTGCAGGGTGCTTCTTCTTTCGGCTGCTCTGAGGTTTGCGCCTGCGTGAAGGAGCCTGCGGCCGCAGCGCCCAGAGTGGCGACGAGAACTCTAGTTGCCTGGCGGCGGGTGAAGAGACCGTGGGACAGGTGGGCTCTCGTTAGCATGGGTGACCTCCGAACCGCACGTGCGGTGCAATGATCGTGATCAGAAATTATCGCAGCACGCCTCTTTTCCTTTGCGGATTTAATTCTTTCCCTCGCGCAGAATTGGAATTAGCCACAAGAATCATCAACCCGGTCGCACGCAGCCGCCGCGGAAGCTAGGGCAATCCACGCTGACCGCGCCGCCTGGACGGCGAGTCCTTGCAGATTAATTCGCGCGAAAGCGCACAATAGAAATCAGCCACCAATCTCCACCGTCATTCCAATGGAAACCGCTGCAACCGCGGGCGGTTCCAATCGACCTCATTCGGGCACCAAATCGCGCTGAGTGGCGCCTAATTGCCTGGCAAATCGCAGCAAATTGAAGCAAATTCACCGGTTAAAATCAATTAACATGCACAAAATAAAAGAGTTGACTTCCAACCGATAAAAACGCGCCTGTGAAGCTGTAAGACTGTGAAACTGTGAACTTCGTTCAACAGTTGATGTTTCCGGCGCCGATCCTAGTGCTCGCCCCTGCCCGGCCGCAGCATCAGGTCCTTGATCGCTTCCAGCGGATCTTTGCCTTCATCAAGAATCAGCTCCATCTGCTCGGTAATCGGCATCTCGATTCGGTGTCGCCGCGCTAATCCGAGAGCAGCCCGTGTGGTGCGCACACCTTCCGCGACCTTGCCGCCCAGGCTCTCCAGAATCTCCGGCAGCTTGCGGCCCTGCCCCAGCGCCTGCCCCACGGTTCGGTTGCGGCTCAGCGAGCCGGTACAGGTGAGCACCAGGTCGCCCACGCCCGAGAGCCCCGCAAGCGTTTCGCGCCGCCCTCCGCAGGCCACGGCTAGCCGCGTGATTTCTGCGATGCCGCGGGTCATCAACGCGGCAGAGGAGTTGTAGCCCAGCCCCACCCCGGCCGCGATGCCGGAGGCGATGGCGATCACGTTTTTCAGCGCCCCACCCAATTCGACGCCGATCACGTCGGTCGAGGTATAGAGCCGCAGCGTCTCTGAAGAAAACTCCTGCTGCACGAGTGCGGCAATTTGCGGATCGCTGAAGGCCACCGTGACGGCCGTAGGTTGAGCCTGGGCCACCTCAATGGCGAAACTAGGCCCGGAGAGTGCTCCGATCGAAAGCAGTTTCCCGGCCGGCTCGAGGGTCTGCGAAATGACCTGGGTCATGCGCAGAAAGGTGCGGTCTTCAACGCCCTTGGTCGCGCTGACGATGAACTGGCCGTTGTGCAGGTGTCTTCGAAGGCGCCCAAGCGTAGGGCGAAGGAACTCCGACGGGATGACCGAGACAACGATATCTGTCTCGTCAACGGCCGCATCCTCCGCGGTCACGGTAATCTCGGCAGGCAGCGGGAAGCCGGGCAGGAAGAGCCTATTTTCGCCGGCGTCATTGATCTGGCGCGCCTCATCTTCGCTGTGTGCCCAGAGAGTAATGTGGTGACCTCCGCGGCGATGCAGCGAGAGCGCAATGGCGGTTCCCCAGGCCCCGGAACCAAGGATGGCGATACGGCTCATGCGGGTTTCCCTTCGCGGGGAGGAGCGCCGATGCGGGATTCCGTGCCGGCGAAGAGACGGCGGATGTTCTGGTGGTGCTTGGCGATGATAAGCAACGCGACGATTGCCTGCACGGCGATGAAGACTGCAGGTTTTTCGCCCTGGACGAGGAACCAGGCGAAAAACGGGAAGCTGCCCGCGCCCAAGATCGACGCCAGCGAAACTAGCCGGCTCAATGCGAGCACAAGCGCGAAGACCGTAATGGCGGCCAGCGCGGCCAGCGGTGCAGCGACGAGGAAGACGCCGAACCCCGTGGCAACGCCCTTGCCGCCGCGGAAACGAAGCCAGACCGGGAACATGTGGCCCAGTACGGCGCAGAGAGCGGCGAGAGCCTCCACGCTGCGCACCGGCGCGGTCGGAAGCAGGACCGTTGCCAGCAAGGCGCCAAGCCAGACCGCCGCGCAGCCCTTGAGCATGTCGAGGAGAAAAGTAGCTGCGCCCAAGCCTTTGGCGCCTGAGCGGAGGACGTTGGTGGCGCCAATATTGCCGCTGCCGATGGTACGGATGTCCTTGTGGCGAAAAACCCGCATGAGCAGATAGCCGGTGGGGATCGATCCGAGCAGATATGCGGCTACCGCGACCAGGAAACTTGCGAGGATCATAACGAAACCGAGTTTAGCAGGAAAGGGGGCGGGCTTTGCCGAGCCGCTAGCCAGACCCGCCTGTGCAATCAGAACTGTTCGTCAGCAGAGGGCCCGTAGAGGGCGGGCACAGTCGATGACACCATGCGCAGATAAACAGTCAACTGTCCGCGATGATGCGCAAGATGGCTGAAGACAGCGTCGGCGATCATCACGTCGCGGGGCTGCTGCTGGATTGTGTTGCCATTCATTTTGAACGCCCAGGGCTTGTGCAGGTGATCGTCCGTGGTCGATTCGAGAGCGCGGCGTGCAATGGCGACAGCATTGTCAAGACTGACGACAAGTTCAGCCTTGTTGGCCAGCGGCCTGGTGCGGAACCCTTCGCTCGAGGGGTCATCGAGACTAAGTTCATCGCGGTCGATCATGAGGGCGATCCAGCCCAACATGCCGGCAACAAGCGCGGCCAGGTAGCCCAGCTCCATAGAACGCTCGTGCGGCTTGTAGTCGTTGCGGTCATCGGGAACGCGGTCGATCGCTTTGCGGACCAGGATGGCTTCGCGATCGAGCTTGGCGAGGAAGAAGTCTCTCATCGTGACATTGGCCTTTGACATGGGGTGGAACCTCCTGTGGCGGGCGGTTTGGCCCTGCAATTTGAGAGTAAGGGAGGATATATGACATATGATGTCATAATTATTTGAGAATATTAGAAATACTGCGAAGGAAGGGGGGCCGCCCTGATGAAAGCTGACCGGCTGCTATCGGTGCTGTTGCTGCTGCAGGCCAAAGGGCGCGTGACCGAACGCGAACTGGCTGAGCGGCTGGAGGTATCTCAGCGGACGGTTCATCGTGATCTGGAGGCGCTAAGCGCGGCGCGTGTGCCGGTCGTGGCATTGCGTGGAGCGCAAGGCGGCTGGGAATTGGAAAAGGGCTGGCGGACGCAGGTTCCTGGCCTGGATGAGGCTGAGCTGAGGGCGCTGTTGATGGCACAGCCGAGGGTGGTTGGGCATCCGCGCCTGGCGGCAGCCGCTGAAAGTGCGCTGAACAAGCTGATGGCCGCGCTGCCCGGGCCGATGCGCGCGCAGGCGTTGGCAATTCGCGAGCGGCTTCACGTTGACGCAACGGGATGGCGCGAAACGGGCGAAGATTTGTCGATGCTATCGCTGGTGCAGGATGCCGTGGCGCGGGACCGAAAACTGGCCTTCGACTACACGCGGGCCGATGGGCAGAAGGCAAGACGTACGGTGGATCCGCTGGGGCTGGTTGCCAAAGGACTGAGTTGGTACCTTGTGGCGCTGGCTGCGAACGGGATGCGGACATATCGCGTTTCCCGCATGGAGGGAGTCACGGCTCTTGCGGTAGGGTTCGAACGGCCGGCGCATTTCGATCTTGCGGCCTATTGGTCGCGATCCACCGCGGAGTTGAAGCAGCAGCTGAAGAGCTATCCGGCGGTCTTGTCGCTCACGGTCGAAGGCGCTCGGAGGCTGCAAGCGTGGTGCGCAACAAAGCCTGTGGCGCAGAGCGGGAGGGACAATGAACGCGAAGATTGGGTGATGTTGCAAGCTGATTTTGAGACCGAGGAGCAAGCACGATTTGTAGTGCTGGGTCTGGGATCGCAAGTGCTCGTTGTCGTGCCGCAGGAGTTGCGCCAATGGGTGCTGGAAGAGGCGAAAAGGATGGCTCGTGAATCCGCAAAGGGAGATAAAAAAGAATGAGCGCAGCGGTATAGGTTCCGGTGTATAGTGGGTGCTCCCCGGCCCCCACATTGAATCTTTTCTTGAAAGGCGAAAGACCATGCCCAGTTATCTCGTGCAAGCTTCCTATACCGTCGAAGCGCTTGCCGCATTGATGAAGACCCCGCAGAATCGCTCAGAAGTAGTGCGCAAGGCCGTTGAAAAGCTTGGCGGCTCACTGACCGGCATTTGGCTGTCGTTTGGCGACCAGGACGTTGTCTGCATTCTTGACATGCCCGACAACATCAGCGCTGCAGCGCTCGCGCTCGCCATCGCTTCAGGCGGTGCGCTGAAGAGCACAAAAACCACGCCGCTGCTCACCGTAGATGAGGGCATGGCGGCAATGAAGAAAGCAGGAACTTCGGGCTACAAGCCCGTTAAGAAGTAGAAGCAGCTGCTTACACTCTCAAAAAACCTGCGGATGGCAGACGACGTCGACCCTTCCTGCGGCGGCGTCTGCCTTCAGTCGACCATCACCTCGCCAGGCACGATCGGGCGCGTGCGTGGGAGTGCGCCGTTGTATGCGGCAAAGCCCATCGCAAGCAATGTCCCAACATCGACGGCCAGCTTGATCAGGCTGCCGGTGCGCGTCATCGGCAGTGTCTTCCACAGAACCAGCAGCAGAGTTTGCGCAGTGGTCACGGCCCACACAGAGCCGTAGAAGTAGCGACGCTCCGTGCCTTCATGCAGCGTCGACGGGCCCACGCGGGGCAGTTTGCCCGCCGCGCCCAACGCCAGGATGATGACGAACAACGGCAGGTAGCCATACTGATAAAGCTGCTTCATATACCAGACGCCGGTGACTGAAGCGATCACCAGACCGGCCAGGTTGAGCAGCGCGAAGTTCAGCACGGCGTTCCACGCGAAGGTGTAACAGACCTTGCGATAAAGGGGATTGGGCTTGTCCTCATCGAAGCGCAGGATGTAAGGCCGTGGTTCGACGCCGGGCAACTGGGCCCGCAGGCCCGCGATGCCGGTGCCGAATAGTACTGCACCGAGCCATATCGAATTGGCCCAGCCGAAGCCGTGCGCGAAAAGTGAAAACGTCAAGGGGCCCGGCGCTAAAAAGAAGACCCATATCCAAATGGGCCAATGCGCCAACCGATAAAGGCGCGTGTTGCGTTCGCGAATTTTTCGTTCCCCGGAGTACTCCACCTTTCCGCTGTATCGCATGGGCCGAGTCTTGCAGAGCCGACGGGAAGGCGTCAATTCCGGCCTTGGCTTCGACAGTTTGAGCGGGGTTAAAGGCTCAGGCCTGGCACAGCCAGCAAGACTCCAAGCAGCGTAAGCAGGACAAACGCCAACGGGAATCGGAAAGGGGAGCCTACTCGATACATGCAGAACGCATTCATTCCTTCGGAGGGCAACACGAGCAAAAGAACCAGCATTAGGGTAAGCGGTCGCACGTTTGCGCCCGAAGTCGCGATCACAATGAAAAAAGTGAGGCCGACCGCCGTGAGCGCTCCGCCCAGGGCGCGAAGCAACTCGCGGACCAGTTTGGCCGACCGGCTATCGCGAGCACAAATTGAGGCGAGATTGGGCGGCAGCTTCGGCGTGAACACGTCATACAAGCCGCCGAGGCTGATCAGGGCCGCTGACACTTCAAGCAGGATGCGGGCAATCATCGGGATGCGACACCTCATCGAGAATCGTACTGCGTAATGGCTGCGTTCAGGTCATTGCCTTCGGCGAATGCCGGTGGTTCTGGAAAGGCAGGGGAGTCATCGGATATCCTTCTAAGACGTGGCTTTCCGGTTTCAAATGTAGAGGAGCCGCCGCACCTACAGTTTGAGATCGCGGGAAGAGGCAACGGATGCGTATCGCGAATAAACTGCTCAGTTTGACCTTGATCTGCTTGCCTGGCCTTATGTGCGCGGCGCAATCGCCTGCGAACGCGACGCCGCCGCAAACGGCGCCCGCAGCGCCAGTGCAGAGCACCCCCGTTCCGGCCACCCCTCCGTCCGGAATGCTGCAGCCCGCCGTCGACACCGTGCTGCAGACACTCGGCACCAACAATCTGGAAAAATGGAAGCGCGGCAATATCCGAGAAGAAGCCGGCGACAACATCGCCAAAATCCAGCGGGATCTGAAAGAGACGCTCCCGCCGCTGCTGAGCGATGCCGATGCTGATCCGGGCTCCATTAGCAAAGCCCTTCCAGTAGCGCGCAATGTGGGTGCGGTTTACGACGTGCTGTTGCGCGTCGTAGAGGCCTCGCGGGTTTCAGCACAGCCTGAGCAGGTTTCAGCCCTTCAGGAAGCACTCGTCAGCCTGGGAAATGCGCGCCTGGCATTCGACGCCCGCATGCAGGAAGAAGCGACGGCACTGGAAAAACAAGTGACCGATCTGCAGGTTACGGTGCAAAAACAGGCGGACTTCAAGTGCCCTGCCACTCCTGCACCCGCGCCAAAACCATGCGTGCCGCCAGCTCCGCGCCGCAAGGTTGTGAAGAAGAAGCCCGCCACACCGCCGGCAACAACAGCGCCGCCGAAGCCGGGCGCACCTGCTGCCACGCCTCCGAAGACGGGGCCATAAACCAGGGCCAGCTACATCAGCTTCCGTCGGATAAGGTCAAGTGCCTGCTGCGAGGCCCAATGGCGAACGCGGTCGCGGTCGCCGCGAAAAGTGCGGTCAAATGAATCTGTCTTCTGTGCGTCGGAAACTGCGAAGTAGACAATCCCAACCGGTTTTTCTTCTGTTCCGCCAGTGGGGCCGGCAATGCCCGTGACGCCCAACCCGAGCGTAGCGCCCGTTCGTTTGCGGATGCCTTCGGCGAGCGCCGACGCCACCTCTGATGAGACGGCTCCATGCTTTGCGATCAGTTCGGGCGGGACATTGGCGAACGAAGTCTTCAGCGGGTCGGAGTAAACAACTGCACCGCCCAGAAAAGAGCGCGAACTGCCCGGTACGGATGTGATGCGCTGGGCGACCATGCCGCCTGTGCAGCTCTCCGCTACGGCCAACGTCGCCTGGCGCAGGCCGAGATAGTAGAGCACGATCTGCTCCAGTGATTCGCCCTCTGAGGAATAGAGCCAGTCGTCGAGTGCCTCTTCAAGGCGGCCGGCAAGCTCGTCCACGCGCCGCTCAGCGGTTTCCTGGTTTGCCTTGCTGCAGATCAGGCTGAGCTGAATGTCGCCCGCATGCGCCAGGATCGTGGTTTCAACATCGGGGTAGGTGGTGTAGATGGGTGCCAGCAACTTGTCGGCCTGCGACTCGGGGATCATCGCCGCTTTGAGCGTGCGCCTGGCGATGTGGCGCGGCGGCAGAGCCTCTCGCAGGCGAGGCATGCATTCTTCATCGAAGATCGGCCTGCACTCGTGGGGCGGCCCGGGAATGAGCATGATCAGCTTGCGATATCCATTGAATGTAGTGTCGAGCCATTGGCCTGGCGCGCTGCCATTGGGATTGGTCAACACCGTTGCGCCTTCAATCACGTCGGCCTGCTTGAGGTTGTTGTCGGGCATGGGCATGCGCCAGGTAGCGGCGCGCACATGCAGAGCGGCGACTTGTGTCGCTTCGCGGCGCAGCGAGAGTGAGAGGGCTTCGGCAGCAGCCTCGCGGGTCAGGTCGTCCTCGGTGGGACCCAGGCCGCCCATGAGAATGACGATGTCCACTCGGCCGAGCGCAGTGCGGAATGCCGAAACGAGGTCCTTGCGCCGATCGCCGACGATCGTCTTGAACGCCACGGATACCCCGATTTCGTTGAGCTTTTCAGTCAGATAAAGGGAATTGGTGTCCTGGCGGAACGGGGTCAGCATTTCAGACCCGACAGCGATGATCTCGGATTTCATAAGTGCAGCTTCTTGCTCCTGGCTTCTGGCGTCTAGCTTGAGAATGCAAAGTCGAACTGCGCTCCTGGCCGTGGGCGCTCAAATTCCGCACCGGACAGCCTGAAGCCGGGAGCCCAGCTGCTACAAGCTAAAACAGAGTGAGTCCTTCCACGCCCAGGTCCACATCATAGACTGCTTCGCCGGTGGTCAAAATGGTGGTGCCGAGCGGGGAAAAGGCCACTCCGACTATATTGTTTCCGCTGACAACGAGGCTGGCCTCGCCTTTGGGGGTGACGCGTACCAAGCCCTTGCGTCCGTGCAGACAGGCGGCCAGGTAAACATCTCCCTCCTTCGAGAGCGCCAAACCCTGGGGGCGTCCCAGGCCTCGGAACCAGGGGCGGGATTCGCCGTGTGTGTCGATGGCCCAGATCGTATCGTTGCTGCAGAGCGTGGGGCCGGTCACAAAGAGCGTACCGGTGGAATCGACGGCCAGGTGATAGGCCGAGACGCTGGGCTCGAGCGTGGCGTAAACAAAGATCTTGCGCTGGGGGTCGATCTTGAAAATGGTGCCGCTGCGGTCGCCTACAAAAAGGTTGCCGTGTGCGTCAAAGGCGGCGCCGGTGGCCACGCCCATGCCCTCGGCATAGAGCGTCGATTCGCCCGCCCCATCCACCCGGTAGACGGTGCCCTCTGCACGCGAGGTGACAAAAAGGTCGCCATCCGGGCTGAAAGCGAGACCGGTGGCGTTGAGGATGCCGGTCACAAAGGGCGTTCCGCGCCCATCAGGACTCACTCGAACAACCGAGACAGGGGTCTGTTTGCCTCTAGGGCCGGAAATGGTGGCATACACCATGCCGGAACGGCTGACCGCAGGGCTGGTCACCGGGTGCAGGCCGTTGGAGAGTTCGTGAGCCACCCGGAGAGGCGCTCCGTTGCTCACGCCCTGTGGAGAACGAACTTCAATCAAGCCGGTGATGGCCTGCTCTGGGACGCGGAAGGAAATTCGTCCGGGCCGGCTCATCCGGACGTGCGCCGGGTGGCTGCCCACTACTACGGCGGGCGGACCGGAAGCGTGCGGGCCGAGATAGGCGCCAGCGAGCTCAACTTCGCCCAGAGGCAGCGCCGCAGCCGGCAGAATGTCATCGATGCGCGGCTCGGGCAAGCTTGCTTCAGGCACGGGTTGGGAACGGGTACGAGGCATATATCAAATCCAGATACGTAACAAAGAGGCTACACCCAAAGCATACAGCCCGGCTGCCACATCATCGAAGACGATGCCCCAGCCCTCGGGCAGATGTTCAAGCTGGCGCGCCGGAAACGGCTTGGTAATGTCAAACAAGCGAAAGAGAATAAGAGCGATGAGGGCGTGGCGCCAGTCGGCGGGGCTGCCCAGCAGCGCGATCCACTGTCCAGCCACTTCGTCAATCACTACAAAACCGGGGTCGTGGCGTCCACTCTCCCGCGCAGCAATCGTAGCGGCGGGAACGCCCAACGCAATCGACAGGACAACGCCGACGAGCAGGGCGATCAGCATCGTTTGCGAAGCGGGGTGAACGAGCCAGGCAAAGGTGCTCCACAGCAGAACAGCTGCTACCGAGCCCCAGGTGCCCGGACCCGGCTTGCCCAACCCCGCCCCGAAGAAGGTGGCGACGGTCCACGCCCAAAAGGTCTTGCGGTCGGCGGGCACTACCGGTAAGGCAACGCCCGGCAAAGGGCTACTCATCGTCAGAGCCTTTGTTGCGGCCGCCGGTCAGGCCGCCTAGGTCTTCCAGCACTTCGGGGTCAAGCACCGGCGAACTGATCTTGTAGACGCCCATAGCCCACTTGCCCAGGTCGATCTTGCGGCAACGGTCACTGCAGAAGGGGAAGTCCTCGTCTTTCGGCTGAACCAGTGTGCCGCAAGTGGGGCAGCGGAGAACTTTGGCGGATTTTTTCGATGGAGACATGAGACGATTCCTTCGACGAACCTCCTATCGCTATTTTCTCACCACGGGCGCAAGGGTGGCGCGCCTCTATTTCGGCCTGCTTAGTGGCGCGCGAAGCGATCGTAAACGCCGATCACTGGAAGCACATTGCCGTCATGGTCAAAGAAGCCGCGCTGGACCAGCTCACCGCGAACCGCAGGCTCCCACCAGAAAACTCCCTTGCCATGGCCGCCCGGCGCCTGCATCACGATGCGGTTGACTTCATCGAGGAAATCGCGCTGTCCTTCCGGCGTCTCGGGAAACGGGCCGGGACGCGTCTTGTAGTTGCCGGGTTCCCAGTTATACGCGGTTTCAACGACATATACGTCTTTGCCGTATTCGCGGATAGTGGCCTCAAGGTTGGCGCGGAGGTCGTTGAGGCTGCCCTGCCACCACGGATAGAACGACTGACCGATGACATCGAACTTGATGTTGTACGTGGTGAGCTTGTCGAAGAATGCTTTGGTGCTGGCAGCATCGCCGCCCTTGTCGATATGAATCATGATGAGCGGGCGGGCTTGATCGCCGCTGCCGGCGCCGACTCCGTCGACGCCGGCCTGAACCAGTTGCGCGAAGTTGTCCCACTTCTCCGGCAGCCTGCCGTCAGGCCAGATCATGCCGTTTGAGATCTCATTGCCCACCTGCACCATGTCGGGCATCACCCCTGCGGTCCTGAACGCTGCGATGGTATCGCGCGTGTAAGTAAAGACGGCGCCCACAAGCTGCTTGTGTGTATAGCTCTGCCACGCAACGGGTGTGGGCTGATGCCCCGGGTCAGCCCAGTCGTCGGCGTAGTGGAAGTCGAGAAGAAATTTGAAACCCATGGCCTTCGCTTGCTTTGCGGCGGCAATGGTGTATTCAAGGTTATTGGGCAGTTTTGTGGGCGCAACAAAAATACGAAGGCGGGTCCAGTTGTAACTGTGGTCGCGAAGAATTTCGAGTCCGGGCTTAGCGACTCCGTCTTCCTTGAAGACCGCGCCCTGCTGCTCAGCCTGCGGCAGAAAGGAAACATCCGCGCCGATTGCATACTGCGAGGATTTGCCGTTGGTGACTTGCTGCGACGAACAGATGAACGAAGGGCCAAAAACGAGAATGGCGACAAGAGCAAAGCTGCGAAGATGCACAAATCACCCCGCGAAACAAATCAATCAATCGTTGCAGGCCCTGTGCGCTCGCACATTCAGCGGCGAAATAAGCTGCGCACTCTGCGAACGGATTGACCGATCAGTTTACAGCGGTCCTGAGAGGATCCGCGCAACGACGTCGTACTCGTGGGCTTCGGTGATTTCGGCTTTGTAGAAGCGGCCCGGCTCCAGCGTCTCCAAATCGCCGCAGTCGTTGATGTAAACCTTGCCGTCGATCTCCGGAGCGTGAAACTCGGTGCGGCCTTCCCACAGCAGCGGGGTTTCTTCGCTTTCACCTTCGGCGAGAATGACCAACTCGCGGCCGATCCACTGCTGCTTCGCGCGTTTACTGATGGATTGTTGCAATTTCATCAGCCGCCGCTTGCGGGCCTCGATGGTGCGTTTGGGGACTTTTGCGTCCAGCGAGAATGCGCCCGAGCCTTCTTCATCGGAGTAGCTGAAGACGCCTAGCCAGTCGAATCTCGCTTCGCCGATGAACTCCTCCAAAATTTGAAAATCCGAGGAGGATTCGCCGGGGAAGCCCACGATGAACGAAGTGCGTAACACGATGCCCGGAACAGCGGCGCGCACCTTGTCGAGAGTCTTCAGGAAAATATCGGCGCCTGCTCCGCGCTTCATCGTCTTGAGCACCTGCGGCGAAGCGTGCTGCAGCGGAACGTCGAGGTATTTGCAGATGTTGTCATGGCGCGCAATGGTGTCGAGAAGCCGGCCGGTGATGCGATTGGGATAGGCGTAGAGGAAGCGTAGCCAGCGCAGTCCTTCGATTCCCGCCAGCGCATCAAGCAGCGTGGCCAGGCCGTCTTTGATGCCGAGGTCTTCGCCGTAGCAGGTTGTGTCCTGCCCGATGAGCGTGATCTCCTCGACGCCGCGCGCGGCAAGTTGTTGTGCTTCGGCAACCACCGACTCGAAACGGCGCGACCTGAACTTCCCCCGCAGGTTGGGGATGACACAGAAGCTGCAAGGGTGGTCGCAGCCTTCGGCAATCTTGATGTACGCCGACGATTTGGACGTCGTGAAAAAGCGAGGCGTGGTTTCGTCGTAGAGATACGTCGGCAGCAGGTGAGTCGCGCCGTGCCACTCGTCGCGGCTGAATCGGCCTTGCTGTTCGCGCAAGTCCCCCTCGGCGCGAAATGCGGGCTGCGTATGTTTATGAGTTCCCGCGAGAGACCCCTTGCCGGAGAGGGTCAACGCGGCGCCATTGCCGCTGAGGATATTGAAGGGCGAGATTGACGATGGTGGTGGAGGCGTGAGGCCTGCGGCTTGAAGAATCGATTCCAGTTCGCCCGTGCCAACCACGGCGTCCACTTCGGGAATGTTTTTTCGAATCTCGTTCCGATAGCGCTCGACCAGGCAGCCGGTCACGATCAGTTTCCTGGCCGAGCCTGCGGTCTTGTAGCGAGCCATTTCAAGGATTGTGTCGACGGACTCCTGCTTGGCCGTATCAATAAAGCTGCAGGTATTCACGACCAGGATCTCGGCATCTTCCGGGCGCCCAGTCAGCCGCGCGCCGGCGCGATCCAGTAGTCCCATCATCACCTCGGAGTCGACAAGGTTTTTGGGGCAGCCTAACGAAATAAAGCCCACGGAAGGGGCCGTGGGTTGGGATGGTTTGCTCACAACTTCATTCTAAATGGAATTCAACATAATAGACAGGTTGGACACCATCGTTTGAGCGACCCGCTGTTCGCCACTATTGAGGACTTTCTCAATTCGAAGATCACAATCTGGCCCTTGGATGACCAACGCCAGATCAATAATTTGTCATGGAAACGTCATCTTTGCATAACCGCTTGTTTACATTTCTAAGCCACTCTCGTTGAAGAGTGCGGCTCCCCGAAAATCCCAGGATGGTGCGAGGCCTGTGTACGAATCAGGCAGCGTCTTCAAACTCCACGAGTGCGGGCATGCGGACCAGCGACGCACCGTCGAACGTCCGTGCGTGTGTCAAGGATCGTCTAGCCAACACGGAAGACATTAAAGCCGTCACCGAACCTGACCTGGATTCCAAGGTGCGTTCCCAGATCTCTTTGGAGGATTTATGAGCAGACTGAAATCATTGTCGACGGTTCTGTTTTTGAGTATCTTTCTGTCGTGTTTTTGGCTTGAAGCTGCCGGCGTAGCGCAAACCGCTGAATCTCGCGGCGGTTTGGCCGGAAATGTAGCAGATGCTGCCGGAGGAATACTTCCGGGCGCCCAGGTGATTTTGCGGCCGGGCGGGCAAACCGCAGTGACAGACGGACAGGGAAACTTTCTCTTTACCAATCTTCCCGCAGGCTCCTACACGGTAAAAGTCGCGGCGCTCGGCTTTGAGGATTTCTCCCGGCAAGTAACCGTCAGTGGCGGCTCCATGGCCCAGACATACGCGGTGATGAAGATTTCCGCCGCCCAGGAGAACGTCCAAATTTATGCCGGTCGTGAAAAAGGTGAAGTGGAAGCCATGAACATCCAGCAGTCGGCGGACAACATTCTCGAAGTTCTGCCCCAGGAAGTAATCACCAGCCTGCCGAATGTAAACATCGCCGACTCGGTGGGACGACTACCGGGCGTCACGCTCGAGCGCGACGAGGGCGAAGGCAAGTATGTGCAGATTCGCGGAACCGAGCCGCGGTTGAGCAACCTGACGGTGAACGGCATCAACATCCCAGCACCAGAGTCGGCGGTTCGCAACATCAAGCTCGACACCATACCTGCAGCGCTGGTGGGCTCCATTCAGGTGAGCAAGACGCTGTTGCCGAGCATGGACGGCGACGCCATTGGCGGCACCGTGGACCTGATCACGCGGGCCGCTGCCGATCAGCCTTTTTACAGCATTTCGGTCATGGGCGGGCACACGCCGATTATCTCCGACGGTTCGAGTAACATTGACCAGTTCGCGGCTGCAATCGGGCAGCGTTTTGGCGCGGCCAAGCGCTTCGGCCTCTTTCTCGGCGCCAGTTACGACTACAACGGGCGCGGCATCGATGACATCGAGCCCGCACCCGGCACCACGCAGTTGAATGGCGAGCCTGGCAGTGGGCCGTACTTCGCGGTGCTGCCCACGGCTGACTATCGCGAGTACCACTACGACCGCCGCCGCATCGGCTTTGCCGGTACCGCAGACTATCAGTTTGGCCCGGGATCGGTTCTCTTCATCCGTGGCCTGTTCTCGGAGTTCCAGGACTACGGCGGAAAGTGGATCTACACACCGAACATCAACTCTTTTGATACGCCGACGACCTCGTCCGATCCGGCAAACAACTTTACGTTCACTGATTCTCCGCGCAACCCGGATTATCAGATCGGCAACATCTCAACAGCGTACTCGCGCGCCTTCGGGCCGTGGCTGCTTAACACGGCCATCGCCTTCTCGCGTTCGCGCGCCAACAACGAGAACTTTCCCCTTGCCGGTTTCCAGGGGCCTTCCGGAATGTCGTTCAACGTGGATGAGTCGAACCCGTATCGGCCGCACTTCAATATCACCTCCTATGCGAATCCGGACGACAACGTTTACGACCCCACCCAGTACACGCTGCAGTCTGTAAGTCTGACCAATGATCACTCTGCGCAGATCAATCTGCAGGGCCAGTTCGATCTGTCGCGCAGCTATAGCTGGAATGGGCACATGGGTACTTGGCAGGCGGGTGCAAAGGTGCGCAACGCTCACAAGTTTGACGACGTGAACGACACCGGCTACAACTCCGATGGTTCCATCACCTTGGCGGCAGTGGAGGATTCGTACCACACGCCCGATTACTACAACGGATCCTTCGATTACTACACCAAGGGACATGTGTCGAACTGGGGCAAGATTCTGGGCGAGATGAAAAACAACGCCGGCGCGTTCACGGCCGGTTCGGCAAACCAATATGTATTCAACCTTCATGAGTTGATTCCCGCACAGTACTTCATGAATACGATCGATTTGGGTCGTGTGCGCTTTGTGGCTGGAATTCGCCTGGAAGAGACGGTATCGAATTTCAACTTCAACAACATCTCCGCACCGGCGAACAGTCTCGGTAAACAGACATCCACCTATGTCGATTTCATGCCGAACGCGCAGGTTCGTTACAACTTCAATAACAACACGAATATCCGCGCTATTTACGGACGAGGGATTGCGCGTCCGAACTACGGTGATCTGGTGCCGACGTTCACTCCCAACGGAACCTCGCATCAGATCAATGAGGGCAATTCAGCCCTGCTGCCCACGCGCGCCAACAACTTCGACATCCTCGCCGAGCACTACTTCAACACCGTGGGCGTGATTCAAGGCGGGTTTTTCTTTAAACAGATCTCCAATCCGATCGTGACAACCTTCCACCTGGCGACACTCACGGTTCCGGGGTATCCCACACAGGTCTGGAAGGTCTCTCAGCCGATCAACCTTCCCGGCGGAGCGCACATCGGCGGCCTCGAACTGGCATGGGAGCAGCACTTCAAGACGCTTCCCGGCGCTCTGCACGGTCTCGGGATCTTTGCGAACTACGGCTATTCGTTCTCGCAGGCGAAATACTCCTGGGTCTATCAGGACCCGGCCAGCGGCAATAATATCTCCGCAACTGACAGCCGCGCTCTTCCCCGCCAGGCGCCCAACACATTCAACCTGAACCCGACGTACGATTTGAAAAATCTCTCGGTGCGGCTCGGCGTGAGCTACAACCAGACCAACATCTATGCTTACAACTGGCAGGGGGTTCCGGGTGACGCCACCGTGAACGGCCCCAAGGGACCAACTGGCGACAACTATTTTTACAGTCACATTCAGTACGACACGGAGATCGGCTATACGCTTCCGTGGGGATTCAAGTTGTCCGCCTCAGGACTCGATCTGAATAACGAAGTCTTTGGCTTCTACCAGGGATCACCGCAGTATCCCATCCAGCGCGAGTACTACCACCCCACCTACAGTTTCACGCTCAAGTGGACGAGCGGAGCCGAGAAGTAAGCGGAGCGAGCAAACCGGGTAATTGTCGAGCAGAATGCAACGGCCGAAATCGCGAGATTTCGGCCGTTCCTGTTGAAGATTAAGTTGCCTACTCTGCCGTATTTCACGTGGATCTCCCAAATTCATCTGAGGTGGTAAAATCAGTCAGTGCCGGGTCCTACGCGACGTAATCCCGCCAATCCCGCCAGGTCCGGAAGGAAGCAACGGTAACGGGCTAGTACGGGCGCAGTAGGTCACCCGGTACTTTTTTGGTGCCGTAGACACCTTTGCGCAGAGCGCCGGCACGTTTGCACATAGTTGCAAGGAGAAAATGCATTGACCCTCACCGTTCGTCCCGTGGTGGGCCGGCGCGCCAAGATTACCGCGCTCGGCACCTACGTTCCCCCTGATGTGCTGACCAACAAAGACCTTGAAAAGATGGTAGACACCAACGATCAGTGGATCGTGGAGCGGACAGGCATCCGCGAGCGGCACGTGCTGGCCAAGGGAAAGGGCGTCTCCGATATGTGCGTGGAGGCTGCAAAGAAGTGTCTCGCGGCGCGCGGCATTCAGCCGACCGAGGTCGAGGTCATCATCGTGGGCACCGTTACGCCCGACATGATGTTCCCTTCCACGGCGTGCCTGGTCCAGGACAAGATCGGCGCCAAGGGTGCGTGGGGATTTGACGTCTCTGCGGGGTGCTCGGGCTTTGTGTTTGCCTTGCAGGCAGGCGTGAAACTGGTTGAGAGCGGCGCGCATTCAAAAGTCCTGGTGTGCGGAGCGGACGCGAATACGCGCATGACCGACTACACCGATCGAGCCACCTGTGTTTTGTTTGGCGACGGCGGCGGCGCGGTGCTCATCGAGCCGGCGGAGGAAGGCGAAATCGGGTTCATCGACTACATCAACGAGATTGACGGATCAGGCGGAGTTGCACTCAACCTTCCCGCTGGAGGAAGCCTCAACCCGCCGACTCACGAGACCATCGACAAAAAGATGCACTACATCCATCAGGATGGCCAGGCGGTGTACAAGTTTGCTGTGCGCAAGATGGCCGAGGCGACTTCGAAGGTTCTGGAGCGCAATGGCGTCACCGGCGCGGACCTAGGCTGCTTCATCCCTCACCAGGCCAACAAGCGCATCATTACGTCGACCGCAGACCGGTTGGGCTTGGCGCCGGACCGCGTGATTATCAATATCGATAAGTATGGAAATACGTCGGCAGGAACCATTCCTCTCGCGATGGAGACTGCCATTGAAGAGGGCAAGCTGAACAAAGGCGACCTGGTGCTGCTCGCTGCGGTGGGCGCTGGATTCACGGTGGGCGCGGTGCTGCTGCGGTGGGAGATTTGAGGGCAGCTTTCAGCCGCTAGCCTGCATTTCTCACGGGGGGTAGGCAAGAAGTAAAGGTTAGGGAAAAA
>OBLU010000561.1_pt1 | contig 34943 bp, 23 predicted proteins | sample 1518681 | NCBI WGS metagenome assembly OBLU01 (sample SAMEA3539304, study PRJEB22396) | soil metagenome | biome: tundra; feature: field; material: soil | place: USA | collected 2010-05 | depth 0.15 m
TGGCCCTGGTCACTTCAAACGAGCGCTGCTGGGTCATTTCTGCCAAGCGCCGAAGATGTTACGGTCATCCGCATATCAAACAAAGCGATAGCCACGGCGCTCCAGCTCCCGGTCGAGTTTTGTCCGCTCGGTCAGTAGCGTGAGGCCCATTCAGGCATCATAATCGACCCGTTTGGTCCCGGCTATGCCGGGTTAGGGTTCGAGAGCCTTAGCCTGGGGCAGGCTTTCACCCTAAAGGAAGCGGGTCAAAGTACCGATTTAAGGGCATGAACTCGTTGGTTCGAGCCTGCCTGCTCGCGGCGCTTTTCGCCGCTTTGCTTTCCGCCTCCCCCGCCCGGGAGGCCGCTGCCGGTGCTTACGGGAACCGGGGACTCGTCTTCGAGCCGCATCAGTCCGCGGGTGGCGGAATGCCGTGGTTCACTGCGCACGCTTCCAGCCGCAACTTGTTATTCGGCGCTTCTGGCATGGTTTCCGAGTGGGGCTTAGGCGCGGGCGCATCCGACCCTCAGCCTGAGATCGCCATGCGCCTGGCGGGTGCGCGTGGGAACGTGGCCCCGCAGGCCGCCGGGCCGCAAGCCGGCAGTGCAAATCATCTGGTCGGCTCTCCAGGCCGCTGGCGACTGGGCGTGCCGTTGTTCGAAAAAATCCGCTACGCCGGCCTCTATCCCGGCATCGACTTGGTCTATTACGGCAACCAGAACCAGCTTGAGTACGATTTCGTGGTCGCGCCAGGCGCCTCGTGGCGCTCCATCCGTCTGGAATTCACTGGCGCCAAGGCTGTTGAAATCGATCAATATGGCGATTTGAAGCTGCAAACTAGTTGGGGCTGGCTGCGCCATCGCCGTCCGCGGGTTTATCAGCAGCTCGCTCGGAGCCGGCGTGAAGTCTCGGGACATTTCGTCCTACTAGGTGGCCGCCAAGCGGGCTTCGAAATAGGCGCTTACGACCCCGGTGTTCCGCTGGTGATCGACCCCACGCTGGTCTACGCCAGCTATCTGGGCGGCAATGCCGCCGACAACGGCTACAGCGTCGCCGTGGACAGTTCCGGCTGCGCTTATACAGTCGGCGAAACCTGGTCGCCCAACTTTCCGCTGCTCAACCCTATGCAAAGTGTCCCGGCCGGCGATACCGATATCTTTGTCACCAAGTGGAATGCCGCGGGAAACCGAATTCTGTACTCGACCTACATCGGCGGCAGCAATCGGGATGTGCCACTAGGCATCGCCGTGGATGCGGCGGGAAACGCCTACATCGCCGGCTTTACCTATTCGGCGAATTTTCCCATTACCAGCGGCGCCCTGCGCAGCAGCTTCAGCGGCCAGAGCAAAGCGTTTGTCCTCAAACTGAGCCCGAGCGGCAACAGCCTGATCTATTCCACGTTCCTGGGCGGCAGCGGCAGCGATTATGCCACCGGAATCGCCGTGGATGCAACCGGCCAGACATATATTCCCGGCTATACCGCGTCGGTGGATTTCCCGGTCAGCCCAAATGCCTTCCAGGGCTTTTACGGTGGAGGCGAATTTGACGGGTTCTTCGCCAAACTGAACGCAGCCGGCTCACAGTTGGTCTATGCCACTTACCTCGGCGGTATTGGCAACGATACGGCCTTCGCCGTGGCGTTGGATCCCGCGGGAGATGTTTACTTGACGGGACAAACGCAATCGTCGAACTTTCCGGTATTTCAGGCCTTTCAGACCACGAATAGTGAAAGTGACGCCTTTGTGGTGAAGCTGAATGCATCGAGCCAGGTTTTGTATTCCACCTATTTGGGGGGCACCGGGTCGAGTACCGGAACCGGAATTGCAGCAGATGCGGCGGGCAACGCCTACGTGGCGGGATACACCAACGCGCCGGACTTCCCGGTCACTTCCAGCGCCTACCAACCCAGTAGCCACGGCGGCTATGATACCTTTGTTGCCAAATTGAGCGCCGACGGAAGCACCATCCTGGCCGCTACCTACTTCGGCGGCAGCGGCGCGGAGAATACTTCCGGCATCGCGCTGGACGGCTCTGGCGATGTGTTTGTCGCCGGCTCCACCAACTCGATAGATCTCCCCATGCAGGCGCAGTTGCAGACCTACGGTGGCGGAGGCGACGCGTTTATCGCCGCTTTCAACAATCAATTGAGCAGCCTGTATTTTTCTACCTATTACGGCGGCGCGGAAAGCGACACGGGCGCCGGTATCGCTTTAGACTCTTCCGGCAATGCCTACCTGACAGGATCGACCAACAGCGGCGGATCCACCTTGGGCATTCCCGTCACCACGGGCGCATTTCAAACTTCGTGGCAGGGCAGCGTGGATGCTTTTCTGGCGAAGTATTCCTTTTCTGGCGTCTCGCCGCTTACCTGCAGCGCCTCCAGTCCGGCGCCGTTGAACATTCCGGTCGGCGGCTCTGCGGAACAGGTGGGCGATCTGGTGCTGACCTGTACGGGCGGCGCTCCGGGCCCTATGGCAGTGGCCGATATCCAGCTCAGCCTGAATGCGAGCGTCGCCAGCGGCACGCAGCCGGAGTTGCTGATCGATAACCCGCCCGCGGCCGCACAGGTGCCGAATGTCAACCTGTTTCTTGGCAGCGTGAACGGGACCTCCATCAATTTCTCCGGCGTTTCCTTTACCGTCCCTGGACCGGCGGCCGTGCACACTCTGCGGATTACTAATGTGCAGGTCAATGCAGCGACGGTTCCCTCGCCAGGCCAGGTCTTCGCAACAGTTTCCGCGTTGAGTTCCGCGCCGCCTTTAACGGTGGTCCAACCCCAGCAAATTGTCGCCACGGCCGGCGTAGAGATGCAGGAGTTTGTGATGTTGGATTCCGCCGCTCCCACCAGTTGCGTGGCGCCGGCCGCGGCCACTACCTTCCTGATCAGCGATCCCCAAGCCCTCCTGTGGTTCCAGGTTACCGGCGCGGGGGCTGGGGATACGATTCGCGCCGACTGGCTTGCGCCCGCTGGAACAGTCTATCTGAGTTCCTCATTGATCCTGGCTCCGGGGCCATCGGCGCAGTGCTTCTGGAGCACCATGCCTATCGCGGGGTCCACGTCGCCGATGACCGGTTCCTGGCAGGTAAACGTGTACTGGAACAATTCCCTGCTCTTCTCAGCGCCATTCAGCATATCGTCGCTGGGAGTCGGATTACAGTATTTTCCAGTAACGCCCTGCCGTGTTACCGATACGCGCTGGACCGCAGGGCCTTTCGGAGGACCCGCAATGGCCGCCAATAGCACGCGGGTCTTCGCAATTCCTTTAGGTTCGTGTAACATTCCATCGACGGCCGCTGCTTATGCCCTGAACGTGACGGTCATTCCCCAAGCCCCGCTAGGGTTCTTAACAATTTGGCCCACCGGGCAACCACAGCCGACTGTTTCGACCCTCAACTCGCTGGATATGCTGGTAAAGGCGAATGCGGCCATTGTCGTCGCTGGCGTCGGCGGAGGCGTAAGCGTCTTCGTCACGGACGCTACCGATCTGGTCATCGATATCAACGGCTATTTTGCTGCGCCGGGCGGAAGCGCAGGGCTTGCGTTTTACCCGGTGCCGCCCTGCCGTGTCATGGATACGCGCAGTGGCCCGGGTCCTCTTGCCGGACCGGCACTCGCGCAAGGTCAAACGCGAGCGATATCCGTGCCGGCCAGTGCTTGCGGCGTACCCGAGAATGCCGGAGCATATTCACTGAATTTGACGGTGGTCCCGGCCACTTCGCTAGGCTATATTATCGTCTGGCCAACCGGCGCTCCCATGCCGACGGTATCCGCTTTGAACGCACCTACGGGCGCGGTTACTGCGAATGCCGCCATTGTTCCAGCCGGAACTGGTGGAGCTATTAACACCTATACTACCAACACTACGGATCTGATTATCGACGTCAACGGCTACTTTGCGCCCGCCGGAAACGGCGGGTTGTCATTCTACGGGGTGAGTCCCTGCCGCGCTGTCGATACGCGTAATCCATCAGGCCCGCTTGGTGGACCGGCATTGACAGGAACACGAAGCTTTCCAATGGCAACCAGCTCGTGTGGGTTGCCACCGGAAGCACAAGCATACTCGCTGAACCCGACCGTGGTGCCGGCCGGGCCTCTGGGCTTTCTGACGCTGTGGCCGGCCGGCGGACCGGTCCCGGTGGTGTCTACACTGAATTCTCTTGACGGGAGCGTGGTCTCCAATGCCGCCATTGTGCCGGCGGCGAACGGCTCAATAGACGCGCTGGCCACAAATCCAACGGCGCTCGTCCTGGACGTGAACGGTTACTTTGCTCCATAAAAAGACTCCGGACGAGTCATGTTTTCGGTGCGTTCGCGGCCCGGTGTCCGGCGTCAACTATTTCTTCGCCCGGCAGCCTCCTGTCGAAACCAGCGCCATAAGAGGGGTGTTTATGTCAATCTTCCGTCAAACTGACGAATAAGATAAAGTCCGCCTGCGAGTGTACGTCCCCTATGTCGGTGGAGCCGCGATTCGTGGCCAGGGTTTTCGCGCGGCTGTGGCTTTGGTGGCGTTTCATCGGCTCGGCCGACGCGCATGTGTGGTCGGAACACGCCGCCTATATCCTGGTGCACGGCCTCGACCGCGCCTACGAAGCGCCCCCGGGATACAACATGTACAACCATCCACCGATCATGGGGTGCTTTCGGCGTTTTTGGTCCTCTCTCTGCGGCGATCTCCTCGTGTTCACGCGGTGGCTCAAGGTTCGGGGTCTTACTGGCGAGTTCGCGGCCAGCGCACTGCTCTGGCGATTCGGAAGCCCCGTTGCCGCGGCAATCTACGCGTTCTCTCCGGTGGCGATCCCGATCTCCCGGTCTCCACGGCAATACCGACGCCTTGTGCGCCGCGTTCATCCTCGCCGGCGCAATCGCCGTGGATCCGATTCGCTGGTTCACCGCAAGCGCCCTCTTCGCGGCCGGGATAAACGTCAAACTGGTTCCGCCGTCGTTTGTGCCGATTCTCCTGCTGGCGACCCCCGGCGCGCCCTACCCCGGTGGCCGCCGGCCTAGCTTAGCCGCTGGTTGTCATTTCGTTCATCCCCGCCGGCCCTCGGAGCCGCCGCAGGGATGCGACCACGCGCGCGGTAAACCCGCGGCTCACCGCTCTTCAGGCCGCGAGTTCCTGGCATGCGGCAAATGGCCGGTTTGTAATGCTAGCCGCCAGTGTACTTTTTGCGACCTGGGCGAGGTTTCGAAGCGCGCTGCGGGTCTCCAATCGCGCTGCGGTTGGGCCCGCTCCGTGGCTGATTCTGACGCCCGGCTCGGAAATCCATTACCTTATCTATCCGCTGGCGCTGTTTTGTCTCATCAATCGAGGCTACGCCGTGGTCTGGAGTGCCACCGCCGTCGCGGTCCTCGTGGTTACGTACTGGAGCGGGCTGGGAAATACCGCCATCCACTGACATCGTGGTCCAACTTCACAACCTCGGGGCCGGGGGTGCCGCTTGGAATCGTAGCATGGGTGGTTCTGGTGCTGTTCGTGAGCCGAACCTATTTAAATCACGCCTCTGGTAGTTGAGCCTCCAGCGAAGCGGATGCGCGGGGGCCAACCAGCCGCGGACAGCAGCTCCCGCAGTCTCACAGTGCCGCTCTGACTCCGGTGGATCTCTCCAGCCGTCCTGCCAGCACGTTTGCGAATCGTTAACCCTTGCGCCGAAACCTTGAGCCTGTTCATAGTTTCTGTTTATTTCTAGCGGGCCTGTCTGGCAAAGTGTTTCTCGCAGCCTAACTCTCTCCATCACTCCAGCAACAAGCCTCCCACCGGGTTTGTGCCCCAGAGTCTCTCCAGTCATGCCTTCCCGCGCGCCAGCGTGCCATAGCATAGTCTTGCGGTCCAAAGAGATGTGTTTTCATGAGGTGCACTGCCGCGCGCGACGGATTCTAGCGTGAAGCATAGTCGGAATGTTGACGCCGGGATAAAACGACAGCATTTCTGCCGGTGTTTGTCGACAGAGGGCATGGTTTCGACGACGGCGGGCACCACCGCGCGAACTGGAGTGGGCGAAACGTGCCGGCTAAGCCAAGCTAGGGATCAAGCTCGGCAAAACGCAGTCGTTCAACGCACCGCCGCAGCTCCGTGCCGTCAACAGGAACAGGCACGCTGTTGGAAGACCGCCGTCGTTTGGCGTCCCGGCGCGTCGATTCTGCGACTGACGCTCACACGTGCCAACCTCGAAGTTCCGTGAGAAGACGCCACTACCTCGTCTGCCACTAATGGAGGTGGCCAAGCTTTGAAGTCTTGCGGTAAGATCGAGGAAATGAACAAACTCGAAGAACTGACAACGATTCTTTTTGGCGAGGACGAATCGAGCGGCCACCCTCCTATTTCCCGGTTCCTCGATCAAATGTGGCACAGATCGGGAAGAGTCAATCCGGGCTCGTCCGATCCGGAAGAGCGCGAACATTTTGTCTTCTGGTATATCCAACGCTTTTACGAGCGCAGCGGCCATCAATGGCCGCTACCGCCGCCCCTGTTAGCGTGGCTGAATGTCCCGGCTGTGGATGTGAGCCAGCAGATCCGGGAAGGGCCCGGCCTCCGTGCAATCCAGCCGAACACCGAGACCAAGTATCTATCACGGTATATGCTGCATGTCTGGAAGACAGAAGCGCAACAATTCAATGTGAAAGATATGCTGGGCTTTTTTGACTTTCTGGCTTGGTACGCGTTCCGTTTCATGCCCGAACACCAGATACCGCCAGTGCTTCTACCCAATGCACTACTGGAGCAGTTGAACCGGCCCGCCGATGACGAACGTCTGCCTTTGACCACGGGAATGCTGATATTTGAAAAGATGGAGCACCCATACCGATTTCAGCAACTTTTGGAAGTCCCGAAGGCTAAGCTTTACGCTATTTGCTACGAACTGGCGAGAGTTGTTCTTGCTTCCGGTAATCCACGCTTGGTTCCCGAGTTTGTCTCCGGATTCTGGCGCTCGTCGCCCGGGGGTGGTGAGACGGCCTTCGATTACGTAACGCGCCTGGTGGAGACACGGCATGGGGAACGTGGCGGGGGAGGGCCCTATGCTTTGCGACTACGGACGGAACTACCGCTGGCCCATCTGTTCTCCGCGCCTGCGCCCGCCGAGAAACCAATTCAAGAACTGGCGCCAACGCGGCCCGGCAGGCTATCGATTGTTTCTTATCGCGACCACAATACCCTGTGCGGGTTAAGTAAAGCGGGAGGTTATGCCATCGAGGCGCTGCGCGGAACCGGGATTGAGACCATCGACCTCGAGTACAATATAGAGCGGAAGAACCTGAAACAAGAGTCGCTTTATAACGGACGGATCCTCAACAACAGCCTCCGGAACATACACGTGTTCAATCTCAATCCGGAACACGTGTTGGAATGCGTGATGTGCAATTTGAGCCGCATCCGGGAGCACGACTACTGTATCGGGCAGTTTTATTGGGAGGTGTCGGACATCTGCGCAATACATGAACCAACCCTGAGTCTCATGGATGAGATCTGGGTCGCGAGCGAATTCCTGGAGAGCGTGTACCGGCGCCCGGCTGGTATTCCGGTTGTGAATATGGGGACGGTCGTTTCGCCAAGCCCTTCTGAGCAAGCATACACGCGCGCCGACTTCGGGCTTCCAGAAGGCGACTACCTTTTTCTGGTAAACTTCGACGGCAGCTCGATCGTGGAACGGAAAAACCCTTTAGCAGCGGTTCGGGCGTTTCAGGAGGCGTTTCCGCGGGGGCATGAAAGAGCAGGATTGGTCATCAAGACGAGAAACCTGGCGCAACACCGCTCGAACGTCGATCGCAAACACTGGGAGCGGGCCGCGAAGCGCATTGAGAAAGACCGGCGGATCAGGTTGATCGACGCTACCTTGCCGGAAGACGCGATGGCCGGACTTTACCAGGTAATAGATTGCTACGTATCCCTGCACAGGTCCGAGGGCTTCGGATACGGGCCGGCCGAGGCGCTGTACTGGGGCAAGCCGGTGATTGTGACGGCGTTCTCGGGAGTGTGCGATTTCTGTACGGAGTCCACTGCCAAGCTGGTGGATTACGAACTCATCGCGGTTAAACCCGGGGAGTATCCATACCTGGACAGCGACAGATCTTATTTCTGGGCTGATCCGAACATAGAAACCGCGAGCCGGCACATGCGCATGCTCTACGAGGATCCGCAGCCGGCATTGAGTCTGGCAAAACAAGGGCAGAGCCTGGTTCGCGACCGGTATAGCGCGCGCGCTCTTGCGCAACGATATGCTGCGCGCTTAAACCAACTAGGCTTCGTTTCCGGCCGTTAGATCATTCGAATGTCATGCCGTCAACCGTACTCATAGAAGGTCCCTTCGAAAGCGATTATTCACTTTCCATCGTGAACAGGAATCTGGCTTATGGAATGTTGGATACGGGCTGTGCGATCACGCTACATCAGCGCGACAACATCAGGGCCTATCCTCCCTCTTCCGCCTTCCTGCGGATGCACCCCCGGCTCGCCGCTCACTTTCAAGAGCCCGCCGCCGGCGCCCGGCCGGATATACACACGCGCTACATTTATCCGCCGTATTGCGACAGTATGACCGGGTCCGTTCGAGCATTTCATTGCTATGGATGGGAGGAGTCGGCTTTTCCCCGGCGCTATGCGATGGGCTTCGAGAGCGGGCTCGACCTGGTGACGGTGATGTCACGCTATGTCATGCAGGTTTTGAGAGATAACGGAGTGACCCTCCGCATTGAGGTGGTTGGCTTGGGAGCCGATCATATACTCGACGCGCCTCCGGTCCCGGTCGAGTTTCCGCTGCCCGGATCGTTTCACTTCGTTCACGTATCGTCCTGCTTTCCGCGGAAGGGCGCGGACGTTCTGGTGCGCGCATTCTGCGAAGAGTTCCGGCAAAGCGACGATGTTTGTCTAATCATCAAGACCTTTTCCAATCCGCACAATACCGTGGAAGAACTGGTGCGGGAGGCAGGCCGGCGATATCGGAGGCATGCGCCCATCCGGACTGTTACGGAATCGCTGACGAACGGCCAGATGCGCTTTCTGCTGGAGAACGCCAACTGCCTGGTGTCAGCCAGCCGGGGCGAGGGCTTTGGGCTGCCGGTGGCGGAGGCCATGCTCGTTGGCTGTCCGGTGATTGCGACCATGCATGGCGGCCAAGCCGATTTGTGCTCCCCGGAGTGGTGCTGGCCGGTGGAATTTCAGATCGTTCCGGCAAGAACTCATTTGACGGAAGGGCCATCCTTCTGGGCGGAGCCGTCTGTCGGTTCCCTGCGCGAGCAGATGCGCAAGGTTTTTCGGGCGTCGCGCGAGGAAGTGACGGCACGCACGACGCTGGCTCGCGCACAGGTCGCGGCAAACTTCACCTGGGCGCAAGTGGCGCGGCGGCACCTGGCGGCCTGCGAGGCGGCGCGGGCAGAAAGGTCGGATGGAATAGGGTCGCGGCCTTCGCCGGATTGCGGCCACATCGGATTCATTTCGACCTGGAATACAAAATGCGGTATCGCCGAATATACCCGGTACCTGGCGGAGAGTCTGTGCACGGGAACGAAGTATTCGGTTTTTGCCGACCGGGCAACCGAGACGGTACGACCGGACCCGGATAACGTGTTTCGATGCTGGGCGCAAAGCCAGGAGCCGGTCCAATCGCGGGACGCGGCGAACGAGCTCTTGCGGCGGATCGCGGAGCGCGGCATCGACGTGGTGTCGCTGCAGTATAACTTCGGCTTCTTTCCGCCCCCGGTTGTGGAATATCTCGTCGAGCGGCTGCATGCCGCCGGTATTGCGGTGATGATTACGCTGCACTCGACGAACCACCCAAGTTTCGGCAACCTCACAGGCGCGCTGGCCCGGGCCGATGCGGCCATCGTACACAGGCAAGAAGAATTAGTAAGGCTTCTGGACTCCGGCGTGGAGTGCGCGGTAATGCAAAGGCAGGGAATCTATGTGCCGCGGGACAAGAGCAGGAGCACCGCTCCGGGATCGCGGCCGCTGGCATTTACGGTTGCGTGCTTCGGCTTTTTTCTTCCCCCGAAAGGCATCCGCGAGCTGCTGCAGGCCTTCGAGGCCGCCGTGCAGGTGAACCCCGTGCTGCGCTTGAAGCTGGTGAATTCTCTCTATCCTGGCTCCGCATCGGCAACCTACGCGGCCGCGTGTATGCGTTTTGCCGAAGAACGGGGGCTTGCGCAGCGCACCGAGATTTACACGGATTTTCTGGAAGAGGATGAAATTCTGAAGGAACTGTCGAGCGCGGATCTAATCGTGCTTCCCTACACCATGTCCACCGAATCGTCGAGCGCGGCCATCCGGCTGCCGTTGGCTTCGGGAACCCCCATTCTCTGTTCCGACCTGCCGCTGTTCGACGAGTTTCAAGAGGTGGTCCACCGATACCCCGCGCCCGATGTCGCGGCGCTGGCCCTTCGTCTTTGCGAGTTGTCCACGGACACGGCGAAGCTCCGGCGTTTTACCGCGCGCCAGGAGGCGCTGGTGGAGGAGCTTTCCTGGAAGGCGGTCGCGAAGCGCTTCCAGGCGTTGGCGGCTTCCTGCCTGTCAAGCAAGCGTGCGCGACGAAGTCTCGATTAGTATGCTGAGAAGAGGCGCGGGGACGCGGAACGGCTCCTGTGTCCATTGACCAAGGAGGAAAATCATTCCAGACCTAAATTTTCTCAAAGAAATCGCCGCTGAAGTCGAACTCAACGGACCTCTCCGGGCGTCGGCCACCGCCGCTCTGAGCACAGCGGAGGTGGACCGGCAACTGACCGCCACCGACGCCTTGGTGGCGGGCGTTCTGGACGGTTCGGCGCTGGTTGGGGAAATGCCTCCGCAGCCGCCCACACTCAGGGCCAAGGTCGGTCGGGCACTGGTGAGCATCGTCCGGCGGGCCGTATTTTGGCTGAGCGATCAGATCCGTAGTTTTCAGGTGGCCGTGGCGGCGAGTCAGAAAGAACATGCTGACCTGTTGCGCGCGGAAGCCGCGGAGATCGTGAATCTGCGGCAGACGATCAAAGCTCTTGAGGCGACGATCGAAGCTCTTGAGGCGCGGATGAAGCAACTGGATCCGGAATTGCAAGTACCACGCTTGATGAGTATTGCAACTCGGTCGGTGGAGGCGCGGATGAAGCAACTGGATCCGGAATTGCAAGAGCTTCGGACGGATTGGGGGAAGGTGTCCGGCCTGGCGGAGAACCTGAACGCTCTGCAGCGCGATGCCCACCTTCGGGCCGATGCCCTGCGGGCTCAGCAGGAGACCGTGTTCGCGCAGTTCGAGCGGCGCATACAAGAAGTCCTGCCCCGAGTTCAGGGCCTGGAAGCGATACGGGCCAAGCACGAAGAACTGCACGCCAAGGAACGCGAAGAACTGCGCGCGAAGCAAGAGCAGTTGAAGGGCGACCTGCGGCAGGCGGACCGGTACCTGCATCAGACGCGCATGCAGCTTGCCCTGCAGGAGCGGCGCCTAACCACGCTGTTCCGGGAAACCCGGCGCAGTGGACCGGAGGTTTCAGGCGAGGCGGGAAGCGCCGGACAGGCCGAGGGCGCGGTGCCCATGACCGACCCCATCTACGTGGAATTCGAGAATCTTTACCGGGGAGACCGGGCCGACATCAAGCGGCGCTTCGAGTTTTACATTCCGCGTCTGAAGGACTCCCAGCTCGGACATCCGGAAATGGCCGTCCTCGACTTGGGCTGCGGGCGCGGGGAATGGTTGGAACTACTGCGCGACGAGGGGCTGACAGGTTCCGGCGTAGACATGAATCTGGTCATGATCGAGGAATGCCGGAGTCTTGGTTTATCGGTGACGGCAGGGGAAGCCATTCAGCACCTGCGCTCTCTTCCGGCCGCCAGTATGGGGGTTGTGACCGGATTTCATATCGTCGAACACCTGCCTTTAGACGACCTTCTGGCGCTCCTGGATGAGACGAACCGCGTTCTGCGGCCAGGCGGCATGGCGATATTTGAAACCCCGAACCCATCGAACATGCTGGTGAGCACGGAGAATTTCTACCTGGATCCGACGCACCGGAATCCGCTTCCGAAAGCGCTGCTGAAATTCCTGCTGGAGGCCCGCGGCCTCTGTGATATAGAGGTGCTGCCGCTGCATCCGTATCCGGCAAGCTACCGCCTGGAGGATGACGGGCGCCAGGCCACGAGACTGCTGAACCAGTTGTTTTTCAGCGAGCAGGACTACGCCGTGATCGGGCGCAAAGTTTAGCCTTCGTGGCATGGCAGAGATCCTGGCAGCATGGAATACGGCCCTTCCAATCAGGCCGCCGCTGGTATACTAAGCTGTTTTGACGGATTGGTTTGACAGCATGGGAATTCGAACCAAACAAAACCAAGAAAGGGGACTGATTGACGGTAATGCAAAAAACAAACGGATCGAGGGCGACGGAGCAGTGGCAACGTACTTCGGCGCTCAGGGTCGGCTGGGCGGCCCCTGCGCTCTGCATTTCTCTCGTTATGCTTTCCTGCGCTGTTTCTTCGGGGTGCAAGTCGTCGCAAACCGAACAACCGAGTTCCAGTCCGCAGGCCCCGGCCGACCCGGGCGAAACTAACGAAGCCTTTACGGCCTTCAGCCAGCAAATTACATCCCCCCTGCATACACTGACGGTTTCCCCTGCGGAAACCCTCTCGATTCCCGTAACGGTAAAGAATACCGGCAACCAACGCATCTCGAGCACCGGTAAGTTTCCTGTTACCTTTAGCTATAAGTGGTTTGACGGTGGCAAGATGCTCCAGATAGAAGGTGAGCGGACCCTATTGCCCCGGCTCCTGAATCCCGGGGACGAGGCATCTTTCGCGGCAAAGGTAGTAGCGCCACCAAGTGGTCAGGATTTGACCCTGAAGCTCACGCTGGTTCAGGAAGGCGTGGCGTGGTTTATGACATCTGGCGGAGCTCCTCTTGAGATCCGGGTCAAGATGAAGTAGATTCAGCGCTTTTCCATTCGCGAGCATGGCGGCTACGCGCGCACACTTTAGTAATCCGTAGGTTCCGGAACCGATAAAGACGGGCAATAACATAGGGGCATGAAGAAGAGTACGAGAAGGAAACGGCCCATTGCGAAATCGGTGCCGTCCGCGCTTGCGAGCGTGCAGGATGAACGCGCGCCGCAATATGCCGAGCTATCTTCGCAGCGGCCCGCCGCGTGGAACAGGCTGGTTTGCGATCCTCGCACTTATTGCTGGCTGGCGCTAATTCTTTCGCTCGCCTGCCTATATCAGCGGCTAGCATTGATCGGCAATGCGCCCGCCTGGATTAATAGCGATACATTATGGCCCGTAGACCTGATTATTGATTTGTTCGTGGATCACTATCACCTGCATGGATGGCAGTTCTCGATAGCGCCGTGCTGGTCTCCCGATGTCGTTCTGGTAGGTCTTGCCTATGATGCGACGCGAAACGCCGTCGCCGCCACCATTTTGGGCGGTTTCTTGCAGTTCCTCCTTCTAGTTGCCGGTGTTGGATTATGCTGGCGTGCGTTACGGCTTATGGCTCACGTTGCGGCCGAGACGCTCACGCTTCTGACGGCCGTCTGGGTCACCCTGTACACAGCGCTTCATATCAACGCAGGCTACGGGGCGTATCATCAATTCTTCTTACCGCAGACGCATATCGGGAATTTAGTGAACGTGGTGTGGGCTCTCGGGCTGGCGCTACTTTTGCTGGACTGTGAGGAGCCTCGCCGGCGCCGCGCGTTCGGTTGGGCTTATGCCGCAGTTTGCCTGACGGCAACGATGAGCAACGTTCTGTTTGCGGTCCACTTCCTATTTCCAGTCACCGTTGCGGTGGGGCTGCTGTGGGCGACTGGCCGGCCAAGATCGCTGGGGATGTGGCTTGTGCTGGCTGGATGGCCGGCCGCAATTCTGGGATTTGCGGCGAACAAGTTCCTCTTGAATGCGACAGACGTCAGCGCGCAATCGGCTTTAGGGTGGCGGCCGTTCAGGAGCGCGGTTGGCATTTTCGGTCGCGGCTTGATGACGCAGCTTTCAGCGGGTGATTTCCTGCATCTTCTTGCCGTTGCGTGGCTGGCGGGTTGTGCCGTCCTGGCTTTTGTTTTGCTTGTGCGGAGTCGTAAATGCTGGCAGCCACACGACTCGTTACGGATGACTTTCTTCGTGGTAGCCTCCGGTGCGTCCGCCGCCAGCGCCGCCGCAATGATCTTGGGCGGCACCGCAACCCTGACTGCATACCACAGCTACGGTTTGACGATGCGCTATCTCCACCCCATGTTCTTCCTGCCATTGTTCGCGTGGCCGATTGCGGCGGGGTTCTCTCGATGGATCGCGCGGGAGCGAGCCGTCCGTCTGACGCTGCTTACGGGAGCGGCGGCCAGCGCCATGGTTTCCGGTGTTCTACTAGCGCTGACAGAAATGCCAACGATTCCGCTACATGAATATGCGCCGCCGCTTGTCCGTGACCTCGATAGTTACGCGAGGTTATACGGCTTGAAGTACGGTGTTGCGGGTTACTGGCAGGCAAGATTGATAACGCTCCTTTCGAAGACCGGATTGCGGGTATATCAGGTTGACCGGAACCTTCGGCCTCATCACTGGGTCAGTAACATTGAATGGTACTCGGAGGCTTTAGAGGACCGGGATCGTCCGCCAGTATTCAGCTTCGCCGTGCTCCACGATGGCTTTATTAATCTTGAGGAGGGCGATGTTGCGGCCGTATTCGGCGATGAGGGTAAGGAGCTCGCCGTCGGCGGAGTTCCTGCTTTGGTCTATTCACAGAGAACCCAAGCCGCCCGCGCGCAGAACTGCGGGGGGCCAGAACGGAAGGAGGGCTCTGACACGCTGGAGTTCGCTGGTGGTTGTCTGGAAGCGAGTACGGGGCGTATATCCCACGGCGTCTGGGCGGCCCACGCGCCACAGGATACGGCGGGATTCGCGGTATTGCAGCTTGCTCCACGGTTGGGTCGAGGCCGATACACGCTCGAAATAGAGTATTCTGCGTCGGCCGATGGCGATCCGAATATAGCGGCAATCGATATCGGCTATCTGGACCAAGAGCTGCTGTATTCAGGGTCTCTGCGCGCCGATTCGAGCCGTTTGCGGGCTCAATTCTCCGTGCCGCATGAGGATCGGAGACTTGGAGTGCGCCTGTTTTTCCCGGGGTTTGGCGCGCTGGATGTACGGCGGATCATTCTGCGGCGCGACAGCGGGATCTCATCGCAATGGTAAACGCGCGCGCGATGGCCGTTCTCGCCGGCGGGTCGCTTGCAGCGGCGAGCGTGCTTTGTTTCGCTTGCGGGAGGCCGGTTCCCGGCAGTCTCAATCGTCCGCTCTCGTCGTTTGAGCAGGAAATAACTTCGCCTCTGAAGCGGCTTCGCATGCGTCCCAACCAGGCGATCCAACTGCCCGTTGTGGTCAGAAACATCGGCCCTGAGATCTGGGTGAGCCGGGGCGTCGCGCCGGTTGTGCTCTCGTATAAGTGGTTCGCGAACGATGCTGTATTACCCGCGGAAGGTGAGCGTACGACGCTCCCTGGAGTCCTCCGGCCGGGCGATGCAATTTCCATCCAATTGAGGATCGTCGCTCCGGAGCGAACCGGCTCTGTGGTCCTGGCTGTAAGCCTGGTGCAGGAGGGCGTAGCATGGTTTCTGAGCAACGGCGGAAGCGCGCTCCGAATCCCGGTTCAGTTGGCCGGGAATGAATCGGCGCTCTCCAACGAGCAACGGCCTCCTTTTGCCGACGAAATAACGTCGCGTGTCGCCCGCCTTTCCCTACAACCAATGCAGGTTGCGAACTTGCCGGTCACGATCCGAAATGTGAGTGGAGAAGTCTGGTCGAGCGCCGGCACAGAGCCCGTCATGGTTTCTTACAAATGGTTTGATAACGGAAAGATGCTTTCCATTGAGGGCGAAAGAACCTGGCTCCCTGGGATCGTGCGGCCAGGCGATACCGTTTCGCTATCGGTCAGGGTTGTCGCTCCCGCTGCGGGCCGAAATCTCATGCTGAAAGTAACACTGGTACAGGAAGGCGTCGCCTGGTTCATGAGCAAAGGCGCAAAAACGCTGGATATTCCCGTGGTTTTGCATTGACCAGGCGGCCAGTTGGAAGGAAGCCGGCGGGTGGTGGCGAAGGTGGAGTTCCACTTCGGAGAGGTGTCACTTGCGTGGGATTCATCGTGACCAACCTGGAGGCGGACAGCCGGGCGGTGCTGCGGTTCTACAACAAGCGGGGAACAGCGGAACAGTGGATCAAAGAAGGCAGACGGGCGGTGAGGATGACCTGGCTGAGCTGCCATCGGTTTCGGTCTAACACTAAGGAAATCCCCGCAGGTCAGGTCGCTGGTCATCGGTGCGAACCCGGTGGCCTTGCCAGGGTGGCAGCGTCATCCGCTGTGATTGTTCCATCGAGGGGGTGACTGCCTGGCTAGAAGAAGGCAGCAGGATCTGAAATTGGTGTGTTGATGTGGTTCTAGCACTTTGGGGCCACAGTACCCTCTAATTGTAGCCGAATAAGAAAACCGCAAAATATGGCTAACCTTCCTATAATCTATGGCTTGCAGCCCCGCCTAGCCCCTGTTAGGAGGGACTCAAAAAGAAGAGGTACTACTACGCCAGCATCAGGACGCCTCGACTGCGGCGGCCGCCGCATTTTCTGCCAAATATTTCACTTGACTTCCGATTAGAGTGTATAATACTTGAGGACTAAGCTCTGGTTCTTTGGACCTGAAAGTCGTCTCGGGCGCAAGACGGAGTTGCCTCATCGTCTGAGTTTGCGGACGCACTTCACCCGCTGAAGGACAAAGACTCGGAAAGGATAAGGAGTTTTAGCTATGGGTTTCGATTGGCTGCTTCGCAAATTGGTTTATAGTGGCTTAATAGTCCTGCTAGTACTGACGGCGGCGGAAAGTGCTTCCGCTGCCACTCCACACTTGACGGCGTCAGCTTCTCATGGAATGTCGCTAAACGCTTCCGGAACCGCATGCAGCGCTGGAGAAAACGGCTACGGTGAACTGGGCGATGGAACGGCGGTCGCCCGATGGACACCAGTTCCGGTTGTTAATCTGTCCAGCGCGATCAACGGAATTTCGACGGGTCTCTACCACACCATTGCGGTCAAGAACGACGGGACAGTCTGGACTTGGGGTAATAACTCATACGGTCAACTCGGCTCGGGAACAACCTATGACCGACTCACTCCTTTCAGTATTATCGGTGTGTCTAGTGTCGTTGCCGTTGCCGCGGGCCAGTACCATAGTCTTGCGCTAACGAGCGGTGGAATCGTATGGGCATGGGGGTACAACGGTTACGGGCAGCTTGGTGATGGAACCACCACGGAGCGGACGAGCCCCGTGCAGGTGATCCTGTTGACGAATGTGGTGGCTATCGCTGCCGGACAGAATTTCAGCCTCGCGCTGAAGAGCGATGGAACCGTATGGGGTTGGGGGTACAACGGCTATGGCCAGCTCGGCGATGGTACCACGACGACCCGGCAAAGCCCCGTACAGGTTACCGCTCTCACCGGCGTATCGCAGATTGCCGCCGGCGCCTACCACAGCCTGGCGCGGAAAAGTGATGGCACGGTGTGGACTTGGGGCTATGGCGGCTACGGACAGTTGGGCAACGGCAGCACATCATCACAGTCCAATATTGTGAGCGTAGCGGGCATCTCGAGTGCGACGTCAATTGGCGCCGGCGACAATCATAGCCTCGCGGTACTGAGCAACGGGAGTGTATGGGCTTGGGGTTATAACGGTTACGGGCAGCTCGGCGACGGAACCACAACGAACGAAGACTCACCGATACAGGTGGGCACGGCGGTCAGCGGCTTCAGTGGTTTCTCGGTTGTCGCCGGGGGCTCTAATTTCAGCCTCGCAATGCAGGCAGGTGGCACAGTATGGGCTTGGGGAGATAATACCCAAGGCCAGTTCGGAGACGGTATCACTAACCAGAGTCTCCTGCCTGTCGAACAGTCTGCATGTGCTGGAGTCAGTTCGGTCGGCGGACTGAGCCTCTTTACGACCTACCTCAGCGCGAACCAGCAGTTTGCTCTCGCGGCAAAAAGCGATGGCACTGTATGGGCGTGGGGCGACAACACATACGGGCAACTCGGTGATGGGACTCAGATCAACCGTAACTCGCCGGTAGAGGCCGCCGGCGTCACAGGCGCCACGACCGTGTCCGCTGGCGGATTTCACAGCCTGGCCGTGACAAACAACGGATCCGTTTGGACCTGGGGCTACAACGGTTACGGAGAACTTGGGTCTGGCAACCAGAACAACCGGCCAACCCCATTGCCAATAAACAACTTCACAGGGGCCGTCAAGGTTGCGGGTGGGTACTACTACAGCCTTGTGCTGAAGAGCGATGGTACCGTCTGGGGATTTGGCTATAACTATGACGGCGAACTCGGTGACGGAACAACCACCCTGCGAACCAGTCCCGTCCAGGCTATCGGAGTAACCGGTATGATTGCCATAGCGGCAGGCCAGTACCACAGCCTGGCGCTGAGGAGCGACGGCACCGTGTGGGCGTGGGGTTACAACGGCTACGGGCAATTGGGCAACGGAACGACCACGAATGAACATAGCGCTGTCCAGGTACCGGGGCTGGCGAATATAGTGGCTATAGCGGGAGGCACCAACCACAGCCTTGCTCTGAGAAGCGATGGCACGGTCTGGGCGTGGGGTTATGGCGGCTATGGGCAGCTTGGCGATGGCAGCACCAACACGTATTACAACATCGTCAGCGTGAGCGGTCTCACCGATGTTGTCGCGATCGCGGCCGGTTCTAATCAGAGCCTGGCGGTAAGGAGCGACGGAACCGTATGGGCTTGGGGCAACAACGCCGACGGAGAACTCGGCAACGGCAACACCACCAACTCAAGCACTCCAGTACAGGTCACTGGCCTGACGGGAGCACTGGCAGTCGCCGCCGGCTCAGTTGACAGCCTTACCCTCACAACCAATGGTTCGCTCTCCGTCTGGGGATCGAACGCCGACGGCCAATTTGGCGTCCCTACGCCTTCTTCCAGCACAGTTTGGGTTCCGGGCCCCACGGGACTACTTCAGGTCTACGAGTTGACCACGGCCGTGTCGCCACCCAGCTCAGGCACGATTGCTATCAGTCCGGTATCGCCTGGCGGGGAGTACCCGGCCGGTTCGAGTGTCTGCCTGACCGCTTCTCCCGCCGCGGACCAACTTTTCGAATCCTGGAGCGGAACCGCCCTGAATGTAGCCAACTGTCTTACCATCGAGGGCGCCTCGTCGGTAACGGCCACGTTCGAAACCAACACTAACACAACCAAGTTGCGTTTCATCCCGGCCGCACCGTGTCGCGTAGTCGATACCCGCAACCCAACTGGCCCCCTGGGTGGGCCGCCACTCGGCGCTGGAGCCAGCCGCAGCTTCACTATCCCGGGGACCTGCGGTATCCCTTCCACCGCACTAGCTTATTCGCTCAATCTCACCGTAGTACCCAACGGAACACTGGGATACGTAACCCTGTGGCCCACCGGCCAGCCTCAGCCTGTCGTTTCCACACTCAACTCGATCGATGGCCGCGTCAAGTCCAACGCTGCTATCGTTCCGGCCGGTACCAGCGGAGCCGTCAGTGTGTTTGCGACCAATAGCACAAATGTGATCCTCGACATAGACGGCTATTTCGATCTGGCCAGCGATGCCAGCGCACTGGAGTTTTACCCGCTGACTCCCTGCCGCGTGGCGGACACCCGCAACGCAATCGGCGAGCTAGGCGGGCCATCGCTGATCGGCGGCAATTCCCGCATTTTCACGGTGCTATCCAGCTCCTGCAGCATCCCGTCTACCGCCTTGGCTTATTCGTTAAACTTCACCGCCGTCCCGCAAGGTCCGCTGGGCTATCTGACGGTCTGGCCTTCGGGACAGAGCCGGCCGGTGGTCTCGACCTTGAATGCACCCACCGCTGCGGTTACCGCCAATGCCGCCATTGTTCCGGCCGGCTCAGCGGGCGCCATCGAACTGTTTGTCACCAATAACACAGACATGGTGATCGACATCGACGGCTATTTCGCGGCCGCGGGCAGCGGCGGCTATTCACTTTACAACTTGACGCCCTGCCGCATAAAAGACACCCGGTTGCCTTCGGGAACACCACCCTTCACCGGGACTATCGCCGTGACCGCGACAGGGGTCCCCTGTGACGTGCCGCCCGAAGCCCGCTCGCTGGTCTTGAACGCCACGGTGGTTCCGTCGGGAGTGCTGGGCTACCTGACCTTATGGGCTAACGGCGGCCCGCAGCCCGTGGTATCGACGTTGAACTCGCTGGATGGTTCGATAACGTCGAACATGGCCCTAGTCCCCACCACGAACGGGTTAGTCGACGCATACGCGGCGGGTCCGAGCCCGACTTTCCTGATTCTAGATATATCGAGTTATTTCGCGCCATAACCCGAATCGGCGCTCTTCAAGCACCACAATCGAGCAAGTGTTGTGGTGCTTGGAAGTGCGCCAACCGCGTGCAGCCAGAACCCGGCTATTCACTTGCCCCGTGCGAACAAAACGCAACAGTTACAGTTTTGGCCTCTGCCTGCGCGAAGGCCGGTAAGAAAACGCTCCTCCCATCGAACGCGCTTGATTTTGAACATCGGTTCGAGATCGCCGCAAAATGGACCTCCCTCGCGCCGGCTGCCTGCTACCTCGGTCTTTTCTCCTTTGCCGCGCTCCTCACGTTCGCGCCGCCGCGCTCTTGCACTGCTCGCCCAGAGTCAAGGTAAGCCTTAGTTGCGGTTAAGTTTCACCGGAATATCCAAGGACGCCGCACCGCGCGTGAAGAACCAGGCCACGCCTTCCTGAACGAGCGAGATCTTCAGTTCCAGATTCTTGCCATTCTGGGGGACGACAATCCGGGCATCCACTGAGACCGTCTGGCCCGGATCCACGGGCTGAGGCAAGACCGTCCGGACTCCCTCTATGCCCAGCATTTTCCCCGAATCGAACCATTTGTAGCTCAGAGTGACCGGGTATTTTCCCGCGCTCACCCAACGGTTGCCGCTGGTGTTCGTTATGGTCAACGGGACGGAAGTGGCGGCGCCGGGGTGTACGCTGAGCAGCCGGATTGAAGAGGTGATCCGTTCACTGAATGTGGTAAAAGGCTGGTCGTCGCGCACGCCACTGGCGGCGGGGGATGGCGGGGCATTCCGGACGCTCCCGTTATAGATGAGAATCCGCGTATCCTGAAAGCGCATTTCTTTGGCGGGTTCGCCAAGGATGCGTACGGCGCTCTCGCGGGAGAGCTTGAAAGCGGGGTCGTCGAGAATCACGAAATCGACAGGCGGTTTTTTGCGGCGATCGCCGGGTTCCTGGGTGTACCACTCCACATTGTTCACCCAGAGAAAGGGATTGAGCGAGCCGTCCACCGCATAAACGCGCAGACCCTTGGAAGAAAGCAGCGTGGTGATGCGGGACTGCCAATAGCCGCCGAGGCCGTACTTCAATCCGTTTTGCGGCGCCTGGTTATCGAGAAATTGGACGAGGGGAGGCCGGTAGTTCACGATTTCCTTTTGCGGGCGCGGGGTGGATGCCAGACGAACGCAAGAAACGATCAGCACAACCAGGCCCACGGAGAATGCGAGGGACTGGGAGACGGCGGGGGAGGAAATCCGGTGAATGAACCAGGACAGCAGCATGGGGAGACCGAAGAGAGGGATGAAGAAGACGGACTGCAGGTAATGGGTGGTCCAGTTGTAGTCTTTGAAAAGAGTCAGACCGTTGCTGCCGCCGGCGATGATCGCGACGGTGCTGCATAGAGCGGAGAGGAGAGCCCAGGCACAAAAGAGGCAAAGCATGCGCCGACGCAAATCGACGCGCTCCGGATGGTGCCCGGTGAGCGCACGCAGAGTGGCGGCGACGATGGCGAGACATACGAGAATCCACGCCACAGCGATCACATGAAGCGTCTGCAGCGCAAACAGACGGTCAACAGCTCCACGCGCGAAGACATCCAGGGCCGTCAAAGCGGCATCCCGGGAAATCTGCGCCTGAGCGGACACTGCGGTGGTGTGAAACAGGACCCGATTGAGAACGATACCGGCGCCGGCGGCGGGCCAGCCGGCGAGGAGGGGCTGCCAACAGTTGCGAAGCGTGAGTATGTTGAAGAGCACGGTAAAGCCGATGGCTGCGGTGAAAGGCAGCAACATCTGCGTTACGAACAGGAGATTGCTCATGCCGGCTAACAGGCAGACGGCGACGTACAGGATCATGATCGCCGGCGAACCCCTGGCACGTTGTGAGGCCCGCCGGATGCATAACAGCCCCAAGGCCAGAGCGGCCAGGGACATGGTGAGGCTGCCCACATGGGATTGCGGAAGAAAGAAGCGGTAGAAATCGGGATAGGTCAAACCTGTGTGAGCGGCTACGAAGAGCGTGAGCGTAACGGATACAGCCAGCAGAAAAACGTTCTGCAGGGACGGATTGCCGAGACCCACGGCTTCGCGAATCCAGAAGAAAGCGGCGACGATCAGGACAAGCTGAACGAACCCGGCCAGCAGCGTTGCGGCGATCGGATTCCGGGTGACGATCCAAAACAATCCTGAAAGAAACACGTCGGGAAACCAGCAGGGAGCGATGGAAAATCTCCATCCGGAAAGGGAAAAGCCGTCGCCCAGGACGTCGGTCGCCACATTCACCGGATATAGCGTGTCGCTCGAAATCCACCCATTCAAGAACGCGGGATCGGCCGCGCCTAGCTGGAAGAAGAGGCAGGCCATGCTCAGCATGAGCCCCAGCCAGGCGAACAGCGATGCGTTGCGGGCAAGCACGTTCCAGGCCCGGAGATGGCCTGTTTTCACGGATTCTTGAATCGCCACCATAGACTCAATTCGCGGCGCCGGCGGAGGAGCCAGGGGCGGTTTCCAGCACGGTGGCGCGGCGTAGAGACTCCTCCTCGGCAGTTTGCAGGAGAAATTCGAGCGAAGGTTGCGGCTTGATCCGCATGAAGATCTGGTAGGAGAACAAGCCGCGCGAGAGATGGATGAACAACTGATTGAGGCGGAGCAGAAAACGGCTGACTGGGTTGTCACCCAGGGCGAGCGGGTACGGACCGGGAACGCCGATGGTTTCGAGGACGTCGAAACCGGCCTGATGGACTGCGCGGCGGAATGAGCTGAAGGTAAACAGGCGTGTGTGAGTCAGGTCGAGAATGCCGCGCTTGCCGTAGTTAAACTGGCCGATCAATAACATAAAGCGTTGCACGAAGAAGCCGATATTGGCGGTGCTGACTATCACTTCGACCGAGGGATTCAGTTTCAGGGCCCGCCGCAGTTCTTCGAGAAAAGCTTCCGGGCGGGCCAGGTGCTCCACCACGTCGAGCATCAGCACGTAGTCGTAGTGCCGATAGGCAAGCTGCGGCAGGCCGCGGTTGAGGTCGTGGAGATAAAAGGCCGCGAGGCCGGGCTGGACACCGGGAAAATCGTCCACGCCGTCCACCGAGCAGTTCTTTTGCCGGGTGAGGACCTCGCCCATGTAGCCGCCCGCGCATCCGATGTCGAGCACGCGGGAACCGGGGCGGATTCGTTGCAGGGCGAGCGCGTGCGGGCTCCGGTAGGTGAACTTGGGAACATAGGGGGAAGCGCCGGGTGGAGCGCAGTCGAACTTGCGATCATAGAACAGTCCGGCCTCCTGCAGGCGGGCCTTCAGCGCGGCAATGATCACGTTCCAGCCGTATTGGATGCCGTCGACCCGGCAGATCTCGTCGCCGTAATACGTGGGAATGGGGAGTTCTGCAATGGGTTTGCACGCAATGAGCAACTGGATGATGATCTCGGTGTCGAAGTGAAAACCGTTGGAATTCCGGTCGAAGGGGATGGCGTTGAGGGCGGCGGTGGAATAGATGCGGTAGCCGGAGTGAAACTCGCTCAGATTGGCTTTGAGGAGGCGATTTTCCATCCAGGTAAGGATCTTGTTGCCCACGAATTTATAGAGGGGCATCCCCCCGTGGCGGGCGGCGGAAGGGATGAGCATGCGCGAACCAAAAACCGCGGCGGCATGGCCGTCGCGCAGCGGTTGCAGAAGGGTGGGAAGGCATTCCGGCGCGTACTGGCCATCACCGTGGATCAGAGCCACAAAGTCGAAACCGTTCTGGATCGCGTAGTGATAGCCGAGCTTCTGATTGCCGCCATAGCCCTGGTTCACGGGATTGAACAGCACATGAATGGGGAAGGGAAGCGGCTGCTTGCTAAGGTCATGGCTCCGTTCGAAGGTCGCGTCGGCGGAAGCGTCGTCTATGATGAGCACTTCGACCTCGTACACATCGAGGAGAGCGTCCGGAATGCGGCGCACCACCTCGGCGATGGTCTTTTCGGCGTGGTAGGCAACAATGAATATCAGGACGCGAGGTCTATCTACTGCGGGCATAGCCAACCGTTTTTGCGAGTGACCCAAGAGTTCGCGCAGCGGAACAAAATGTCGATCGTTCAGAATACCATGCGGCGCGATGCTGGCGGCTCTGCTCCATATCGAAAACAAGAACGAATTCCTTTATGATAGCTTGATGGCTGCAAGTGCGGCTGGGTGACGAACCGTTTTTGCGATCATCTTAATGCTATGAACGAATTTGGCGCGTCGAATACCGGCAGTACCGCGTACGCGGTGGTTATCAGTTGCTCCGGCGACGGGGACACCGGCGGAGGGCTGTGTATTTTCGATGGGAAAAGGGTCGAGACGGTTGATCGCGTGAGCACTGCCGGATTGTGCCTGGCGGAATGCCGGTTCTTTCGGCTCCTTCGTACGCCGCTGTGTACGGGCAGCGGGGAGATCCTGGTATACGACCAGTGCGGCGTAAAGCAGTACCTGAGGATCGACGAATTATCGGATTCGCACAATATGACTTGGGATGGCAGTCATCTGATTGTAGCCTCGACGGGAATGAATAGCCTGCTGTGGATTTCGCTGGACGGAGAAGTGGCCCGGCGGTGGCGAGCCCCCGGAGAAGACGATTCGTGGCATCTGAACGATTTGACGATGCATGAGGGGCGCCTGATTGCTTGCGCATTCGGCAACTACCCGGTCTATCGGGGCTACAAGGGCCACGAGCACGACCGGCACGGCTTCATTTTCGATCTTGAGTCGGGGGAAACACTGGTCCAGGGCTTGTGCGGGCCCCACAATCCGCGCTATTTCGACGGATCCTGGAGCGTTTGCGATTCCATGAATCGTTGCGTGGTTCAAATGGAGCCTGGCGGAGACACCGAGAAGCGCAGACTCCAACTGGAATCGTTCACTCGCGGGTTTGCGGTCTCAGCCGAGTATCTTTACGTGGGCGAGAGCGTGCAGCGTAAGGACATCGGCATGGCTGGTACCGCTTCGTTAGTGGTCGTTCGCCGGGCGAATTGGAATGTCGTAGAGCGGATTGCCCTTCCTTTCCGGGAAGTATCGGATATCGCGATCGTTCCATTGCAGATGGCGAACGGCCTGCGCACCGGATTTCGGACAAACCAGTTGCGAGTCGCCGAGCAGGATCAGCTTTGGATGTTCCGGCAGGTTGGAATCGAGCCTGTGAGAATTTGGGCGGTGAGCGAGCCGCTGGAACCGCGACAGTATCGAGTGAAGATAGCCGCGGCGATCCCCGGAAGCTTCGCCGCCGCCAAACTTACGTTGGTAGATTGTACGATTTCGAATCATGGAGACGCCTTTCTGTGCTCCGCTCTGCCCTATCCGGTCTATATTTCGTACAAGTGGTCCGTAACGCCGTCCTCGCCGCCGCTGGAGCACTTTGAAGGCATTCGAACAGCCTTGCCAGCGACCCTGCCACCCGGAGGGCGGCTCAGTTGCAGAATTGAAGTGCTGCCGCCGGACGTGGAGGGCGAGCTGATGTTGACTATAACCCTGGTTCAGGAGTCGGTAACGTGGTTTGACGAGGTCTATCCGACAAGCGGATGCTCGGAAATCGTTGTAATTGAGAGAGCCCATTAGCCCTGCGCTGGAGAGCTCCAAGAACGGCTCCCTTCGCGCACCGCATGTGCTATACTCGGGAGTTTCCAGCGTGGCGCAACTATGTGGCGGGGCGATTTTCTTTTTCTTTTATCCAACCTGATCGCTAAGGACTTCAAGATCCGCTATCGCAACATGTCGCTGGGCATGTTCTGGTCGCTCTTAAATCCTCTGGTGATGATGAGCGTACTTACGTTCGTTTTTACCAAGATACTCAAGAGCTCCGACCCGCATTATGCTCTGTTTGTGATGTGCGGCCTGGTCCCCTTCAATTTCTTCAGCGTTGCCTGGATTACCGGGACCACTTCACTGGTCGATAACGCCGGTCTGATTAAGCGCGTGCCCGCGCCCCGCGAAATCATTCCGTTGGCCGCGGTGCTGTCTAATTGCTTGCATCTATTCATCCAGATCGGCCTTTTGATTGGGCTGGCGTTTCTATTCGGAAAAACCCCCAACCGCCATTGGGTCTGGCTGCCGTTGATCTGGGGACTGGAAGTGATCTTTGTGTGCGGTCTCTCCCTGATCACGTCCGCCCTCAATGTGTATATCCGGGACATGCGCTATTTCGTGGAATCGGCCAACACCATGCTATTCTGGCTGGTGCCCGTGGTTTATCCTTTTGCTATCATTCCCACAAATTACAGGCCTATTTACCAGCTCAACCCGGTGGCGGCGCTGGTGATGGCTTTGCGCGACATCCTGATCGAGGGGACGCGGCCGGGAGGCGCGCTACTGCTCAAACTGAGCGGGATCTCGCTGTTCATGCTGGCTTCAGGCCTAGTGATCTTCCGGAGTCTGAAGCCGCGCTTCTCCGATCACCTGTGAGAGATCGTGAGCGTGATTGAGCTTCACAACGTCTCCAAGAAACTTAGCCGGCATGCCGGGCCGAAGATTCGGGCGTGATGGACACCAGTCCGGCGATATAGGTCCAGGCAGAGCGCCAATTCCAGGCATCACACGGGTCGGCGGCCCTCAAAAATCGTGTAAATCTCTTTGCTGGAGCGCTCCAAAAGGTAGGGGCTGGCGGCGGCTGGCAGCCACTCCGTCAAATCGCTTCCGATTCTTCGGGCGAGAGCCAGAGCGGAAACGCGCGGCGAAAGCCGTAAAACTTCCGCGGCGAAGCGCGTCATGGCGTCTACATATTTTTCAGGATCGTTGTTTTTCAGCGATTGCCGGCCGCGTTCCCCCATCGCGCGAAAGGCGCCGGGATCCGCAAGAAAGGCGCGCAGATGGGCCTGTATGTCCTCGACTTCACGTTCTGGCCGGACAAATGCGGTGGCACCCTCCGGCAGCGACGCGTACCAGCCTGTACGGGTCACCAGCGTGGGCAGACCATAATCCCAGAATTGCAATTGGCTGCCGGAGGCCTCTCCCATCGACGGGTAGCGAAGATTGATCGCCAGGTCCGTGGTGCTCAGCTTTTGCTCCACCAGGCTTTCCGGCAGAAAGCCCAGCAGCTTCACCAGCGAGCTCAAACCCAGCCGTTCGAGCTGTGTCCGGATATGGCCCTCGTCCCAGAGCTGCCCGCAGACGTCCAGCCGGAACTGCTCCCGCTCGGGCATTCCGGCTAATGCTTCGAGTACCGCTTCCAGGCGCCGGTTCCGGCTGAGATAACCGAAAACGACCAGCCGGTATGGCGGATGCGGCGCCGCCTTCCGTGCAACCAGCCATTGCCGGTAGCGCGACTCTCCGGCAGCTACATACGGATGGTCTAGAGCCGTTATGGGACACACCGGCGTTTCCTTGAGTTCTGCGAGCGCCTGGCTCGAGTGCGCGATGCCTCCCAGCGCCCCGCGCATGGCCTCCCGGGTAAGCGGAAACTCTTGCGCCATGGAGTCGGCGCTGATCCCGCCTCTACAGAACGCCTCCCCGGCGCGTCGGCCGTCTCCGCCATACCATCGCTCCAGCGCGGCAAGATAGCTGGCACGATCCTTCCTGTACTGGACCCAAAAAGTGAAGAAAAAATCGTGCAGGCGCAGGTCGTGCAGCACGACGATCCCTGGCTGGCACATGCTTACCTGCCAGATGCCGCAGTGAAGGTCCGGTTGGTTTCCCAGGTGGTAAATGGAGATCGTGCCGTTATTGATCTCACGCCATGGAGGAGCGGCCGGATCATAGCGTGCAACACGCGCCATGCGCTGCACTTGCGGCGACACTTGGTCCTGGTCCGTCCACAGCACCACCTCGTGCCGCCGCGCCAGCGCCGGCAGGAGTTGCATCGCATAATTATGGGCGATGCCGCTTCGCGCTGGTGGCAGCGGCGAGAACCAGTTGATCTTCAGCACAGCAGCTTATCCACCACGTTCTCCCAGGAGATCCTGAGATCCTCATAGCGCGCGCGTCCAGCCTCGCCCATGGCTGCGGCGCACCGGCGGTCAGCCCACAGCGCATCCATAGCCCGCGCTAGCGACTCCGGAGTGGGGTCGGCAACCAATCCCGTCTGACGATCCACGACAAACTCCAGGGGACCGCCGGAGTCCGAGCAGGTGATTACCGGCTTGGAAGACAACATGGCTTCCAACGTTACGTAACCGTAATCCTCGTCCACGGGCGGAAAAAGAACTCCCAGGCAGTTGGCGTACAATTCCCATTTTTGCTCTTCAGAAATCCAGTTAAGCCATTCGACCATGTGTGCCACGTTAAGACGCCGCATCGCGTCCACGCAGGCAGCCAGTTCCCGGGGGCTGTCGGCCTCGCCGGCAAAACGGACCAGCGTTGTCTCCCGGCATTTCGCCAGCGCTTCAATGACCAGCAACTGGCGCTTCAATCCCGTTACGCGGCTGGGAAAGAAGAAATAATCGCCAGCGAATCTGTTATAAAACAGCGAAGTGTGCGTGGGAGGATGGTACAAAGGCTCCCCAGCTATGCCGCAGAAACGGTGCAGGCGGTCCGATACATTCTTGGATAACGTGTACACCGCCTTGGCTTCCGGGATCAGTTCGCGGTCTGCGCGGCGAATCGCTTCGCGGATGACGGGGCCATCCGGGTGGTGAATCAGATCGCCGGCCAGCGGATGGTCCCAGAGTTCATAAGCCGTGCGATGCTGATGGAGCAGCCAGATGACCTTGTTCGAATGTGGAATCAGATAAGCGGGGAAATTCAGCACGATTACTCTGTCGATTCGCACGCCGCACGTTTCGCTTAAATCCAGCAGCCGGCAAGCCAGCATATGGTCCGGAATGCGGTTTGGCGGGTCATGTTTGAACGGGATAAAGATCAGTTCCGACTCATGCCCCGCCGCGGAGAGAGCCTGGCAAAGATTATCGGCGAGAATCTCCGGGCCATCTCTGATAAAAGGCACCCCAGAGGTGACCACCAGGACTTTCATTGCAACAACTTCTCCACCACATGGCTCCAATCGATGTGAAGGTCGTCATACCGCTGTCGACCCGCATCACCCCACTGCCGGGCTCCTTCTCGATCCTCCGATAAACGGTCCATGGCCGCCGCCAGTGCTTCCGGAGTGGGATCCGCCACAATGCCGGTCTGGTGGTGCATAACGAACTCCAGGGGACCGCCAGAATCCGTACAGGTGATGACGGGCTTTTGGGCCAGCATGGCTTCCAGCGTGATATAGCCGTAATCCTCATCTAGCGGCGGAAAGAGCACCCCCAGGCTGCGGGCATACAGATCGCGCTTCTTCTCTTCGGACACCGCTCCCAACCACTGCACGCGGCTCTCAAGGCCGTCTGTGTGCGCCAGTTTTACGCATCTCCGCTCGAAACTGGGTTCGTCGGCCGGACCGGAAAAGCAAATGCGTACCCGGGAGCGTGTCTGGGTCAGCGCCTTTAACACGAGATCCTGCCTCTTGAGCCGGTTGATCCGGCTGGGGAAATACAGAAAGTCTTCCGCTGGGCGGGTATAGAAGTCGCCGGCATCCCGCAGGGGAGGATAGAGCGGAGTGGCATTCAGCCCGCAATAAGTCTTCAGGCGGAGGGCAACATTGCGCGAAATTGTGAAGAGCCCGCGACTCTGCGGAAGCAACTTCATATCCGCGGCATGAATCGCCGTGCGCACGTCAGCGCCATTGGCATATGTGTGCAGATCGTTGAGCGGATGTTGCCATAAGTCATACGCCTGCCGGTGTTGATGGAGCATCCAGATTACCTTGCGTGGATGCGGTATCAGGTAAGCGGGAAATCTCAGCCCGATCAGGCGATCGACGGTCGTGCCAGCCGTTTCACTCAGGTCCAGTAGACGGCACGCAAGCATGTGATCCAAAATACGCTCCGGAGGATACGACTTGAAAGGTATGGCGACGATTTCAGCTTGATGGCCGGCTTCAACCAGCACCCGGCGCAAATCCTCGGCAAGGACTTCGGCGCCTCCGCGCACAAACGGAACTCGCACTGTGACAATCAGTATTCGCAATCCGCGGCCTCTTGCAAACTTCGGGCCAGAACTTTTAAACCGACGCTGGCGCCATCCTCCGACCCCTACGACATCCGCCGGAGCCGGTTGCCGGCTCGCCTTCCCGGGCGCTGGTGCGGGGATAGCAGGGATTTCATTGTCCTTCGCTCCTCTCCGCTGCCCTGGTATCGACATCCGCAGTTTCGAAGGTCTGGACACGGTGGACAAAATCAGTCTGGGGATTCGAATTCCTGGCGACTATGGCAACTTTCAGATCTTCCAACGCGCGGCATAGGTTCTCCTTTTCCGCGCGCTCCTCGCCAAGTTCGACCTCGAGCTGGCGGATACGCCTTTCGGCGCTCTGCAAAATCTTTGCCTGTTCTTCCATGGCGCGCAGGGCGGAATACTGGAAATGCACGATCTGAGGGGTGTACCAGAAAAGCATCCGCTGTACGAGCTTGACCAGCCGGGCGCCCATACGGCCCCGAAAGGTTGGCGGCTCCGGCGGTAGCTGCCCCACCAGCGCGTAACTGGCATGCATCGCCGACAACACGGATCGCAGTGCCGCGGATTCAAGAGATGGCGAGCCATCGGCGTCGACTCGTCCGATGCGTTTGTTTGCTTCCGGAGGGCGGTACGCCCGCTCCATCTCGTCTCGAATCTGTTGTAGAATTTCCTTCCCCATCCGCGCGAGGCTGCCTTACGCGCCCTGCCCGACTTCGCTTCGCAAGAAATCGCGCTCCACGCCCAGCGCCCGGCAATCCGCCTCGACCATTTCCCGGACCAGGGCTTCGAAGGTGGTACGCGGCGTCCATCCCAATTTCGTCCGCGCCTTGGTGCAATCGCCGAGCAGAAGATTTACTTCCGCCGGACGGAAGAGCGTTGGATCGCTCGTGACATACTTTCTGTAATCCAGGCCGGCGTGAGAAAACGCGAGCTCCACGAACTCCCGTACGGAGTGGGTCTCGCCGGTTGCTATCACATAATCGTCCGGCTCAGGCTGCTGCAGCATCAGCCACATCGCGTTTACATATTCACGCGCATGTCCCCAGTCTCGCTTTGCTTCCAGATTCCCTAACTGTACGTTCCGGCTCTGTCCCGCCAGGATACGGGCGACGCCGGACGTGATTTTTCGCGTCACAAATTCGAACCCGCGCCGCGGCGACTCATGATTGAACAGGATCCCGCTGCTAGCATGCAGGCCGTACGCTTCGCGGTAGTTCCGGGTCAACTCGAAGCCGCAGACCTTGCTGATGCCGTAGCTCGAGCGCGGGTGGAAGCGTGTCCGCTCAGTTTGCGGCAACTCCTCGGCTTTGCCAAACATTTCGCTCGAGCCGGCGAAGTAGAACCGGCACTTCGGAGCCAGGTCCTTGACCGCGGAGAGCAGAAAATGCGTGCCGTTGATGTTGGTGTTGAGGGTTGAAAACTCGTCGTCGAACGAGTAGCTGACGAAGCTCTGCGCCGCGAGATGGTAGCATTCGTCGGGCGCCACCTTGGCGACCACTTGGTACACGCTCGCGAAGCTTTCAAGCGAAGCGGCATGCAGTGCCACCTGGCTGCGGACGGCGCTCAAGCGTAGCAGCCGATGCTCAGGATCCTCCAGCGCCACGCGCCGGACGACGCCGTGCACGTCGTAGCCTTTCGAAAGAAGCAACTCGGCAAGATAAGACCCATCTTGCCCGGTAATTCCGGTAATCAACGCCCGCTTGCCCATACTGGTTGGCACCCGTCCTGCCGCCCAACAGCAGGTATACTATTCCAACGTTCGGCGGCTCCCGCCAAAAGCTGAATGAACTATTATAAGCGACAGCCCTCCAAAGAAACACGTCCAGTCTCAGTCTTATCTGGGTCTGCGTCATTTTCGTGGCTGGAAGTTGCGCCCGCGCATTTGTTGGGCCGATAATCTGAATGTGCTGGATCGTTCAGATTGGAAACTCTGTGAAGCAATCCCTGCAGGACCTGGAGTTGCGCCGCAGAACCTGTTCCGCAAACTGGAGAGCCTCGGCGATTTTCGTTGTGGCACCATTTCCGTGAACTATCGCAAGTGCGGTAAGAGCAAGTGTGGTTGTGCGCGTAAGGATCATCCGGGGCGCGGCCCCCAGTATCTGTGGAACGTCAGCATCGGCGGCAAGACGCAGGCGCGCAATCTGCCAGTGGGGCCGGAACCGGAAAAGACGGAACGGGAGGTGGAACGATACCGCACCTTTATCCGCCTGTCCCAGGAAACTGGTCGAGGTCAACGACCGGATTTGTCAGTTGCGCCCGGCCCGCACCGGCTACAATCGTTCTGTACTTTGGGAGTTTTTCAACCGGCACTACACCTGAAACAGGCTGAATCGAGCGAAGCCAGGATGATGATGTGGTCTCCACTGGTTGTCGCGCTAACCGCGCGGATACGTGCGCTACATCCCCGCACTGTTCATTTGGAGGTCTTTCGAAAGACCCTGTGCGGCTCTCAAAGAAGAATTCACCTAGATATTGTCGGCGAATCGTGCCAGGCTGTGGTCCGGTTCTCAATGTCGGAACGACGTTCGAGGGATGCGGACACGTGTTGCTGCCAGAATCGACTTTTCAATGCCAGCACGAGACCTGGCAGGTCAATCCTATGTCTGTGCGAAAACTCTTTCTCGCCCAGAAGATGGTACGAATCCAGATTCTCCCGATGATGCCCACCGCAGAGCGGGATAGCCGAGAAGTCCGTGGTCTTCTGCCCCAGTCCCCTGGGACCCAGGGCGTTCGTGTGGGCCGCTTCGATAACGGTGGCCCCGCCGCTCACTCGGGAGCAGACTGCGCATGGAAGCATTCGGATCCAAGCCAGATAGTCCGGGCATCTGTCCGGACCCCTGCGCGGCCGGAATCGTTTCCGGCGAACCGGCACTCTCCGTTTCGGAGGCAGGCCCCTCGCCAAGGGCGCACTCCGGCGTAATGGCACACGTCTCCTAACCACAATCACCTCGGTTTTCAATTTGGAGGACAAGCGCCCAGCCCAGGACGCCGCAATGGCATCCTGAACTGGGCGTTTCGTGTTTACAGCGTAGTCGCGAGACTCAGGACGACCGGATCCGGCCGCCGAACTCCTCTTCGCAGTGTTTCCAGAAGCTGCAGTGCTTCTGGCTGCAAAGCATGGACTGCCGGTTCGGACAGTACATCCCGGTTCCCATGGCCTTCTGCGCCATCGGATACAGGACCTGGGTGGCCTTGATATCCGGCTCTTCTACGGTGTAGGCCTGCTGCACGATCTGCACAGTCTGGGTCTTCACCAGGCTGTCGATGCGCACCTCACCGCTGGCGCCGGGTGTGATCTGCTGGTAAGTGGCTAACTGGAACGCGTAGTCGGGTGAGACATAGGAAGGCCGGCGGGATGCCGTCTTGAAATCGATCAGCCGCCCTTCCACGTCCAGCACATCCACTCGTCCCCGGACCCTGACACCGGAGATCTCGCCCTGCACATCGAGTTCGACTGCGGCGGGTTCCACTGTTGGCGCCACCTCGTCCATGTACTTGGCGACCAGCCTTTCGCCCAGCCGCCGCAAGTCTCCCTGACTCTCGCCGGAGGTGAACTCCGTCTGCGGGACCTGTTCCATCCAGGCCTCCCGAAAGACTATGACGACTCCCGTGGTCTCCAGATCTTGCTGGGTTTCCAGCTTCTCGCGGAAATTGACTTCGAGGGCTTGGTGGACGGCCAAGCCCAAGGCGAGCGAGCTGTTCTTCCGCTCGGGCAATTGGAGTCCGTACTTGAACCACCAGCGCGCCGGGCACTCGAAGAAACATCGCACTTGACTGGGCGACAGCACCGGAGCGGGATTGGTCTTGGCGGCCAGGGCGCCATTCGTTGCGGGCAATTTCGTGAGCGCCACTTCCGGCGCTACGATCAGTTCGGTGAAAGAACGCTCGGGCGGTGGGGCAAGGAGCGGCAAGTCCTGCAAGGCAGGAAAGGCCAACTGCACCAGATGAGCGGACGTCAGGCCGGTTCTCAGCGCTGATCCCATGTCACACCCGCTCCCGCATGGCCTGGATAAACATGGTCAGTCCAATGGCCCGGATATCTTCGCTAGTGAACTGGAGCGAATAGTTGCGCATGCGGGCTCGGGACTCGACCCGCTGCGCGACTTCCGCCGCCCCGCTCATGGCCAACTCCATCGCCGTTATCCCCGCGCCGGTTACCGGAACCGGAAGCAAGGTCCCGTCGGGAGAGGCCTGCAAATCCAGCGGCCTTGCGGTGTGGTGTGTGCTACCATTGCGATGGTTCTGGGCGTCATTGTTCGGACCAAGGGCCGCGGCTTCCGAAACGTTTCCCGACGAAGCCGGATGCCGCGGTTCCTCTATCCTTCTCACGCGCCACTCGATCCAGCGCTTGTTTTCTTCTCGCAGCTCGGCCTTGCAGATCTCAAAGACCTCGCGCGCCCGAATCCCGAGTTCCTGGATCTGTTTCGCCACCACCGGTGGCACGTACATGACCCGATCGCCTTCGAGCGTGTACAAGACCTGTTCGCCATAGCGTCCTTCGACGCGTTTTCCATCGTCCCAGCGGAGGGCTACTTCGACTGGGGCGTTTGTGTTGAATCGCAGAATTCCATTCGTCATTGTTGTTCTCCTTGTTGTTCCGCTTCTTGAGGCGGTTCTAAACCGTCGTCTGGGGGTTCCGGCCAATCAACCGGAGGCTCCAGTTCTTCTTCCTGTTCCTCTTCCGGCTCATCTCCGCTGAATCCGGACTGGCCGTAGTAGTCCAGATCGGAGGGAGCGTTCCACAT
>OBLU010000562.1_pt1 | contig 34937 bp, 28 predicted proteins | sample 1518681 | NCBI WGS metagenome assembly OBLU01 (sample SAMEA3539304, study PRJEB22396) | soil metagenome | biome: tundra; feature: field; material: soil | place: USA | collected 2010-05 | depth 0.15 m
ATACGGCGACCACCGAGATCTACACTCTTTCCCTACACGACGCTCTTCCGATCTAATTTCATGAGGAGCCTCAATGTGCTGCCGTGTGCCCGGTAGATTGTTGTGTGCCTGATGAAATGTACGTGGAAACTGTAGAATCTTTGCTTGCGAAAAAAGAAAAGCTGCACATATAAATGGGCAAGAGATAAATCGTTAAGGCCGTTGGCCTATAAGGCAGGTGATATTTCCTGTTTTTGGCGAGGGTATTGGAAAATACTTTCGCCTTTTTTCTAATAATAAAATACCGGGCTCGCTTGAAAAAAATAGCATTACCCCTGCTGATTATCTTTTTTGGGGTTCCGATTTCTTGTAAACAAAAATATAATCCTCCGGGAAATTTGTCAGCGGATAATATAATTTATACTGATAAAGAATTTTCAGCATTAAGCAGGCGCGAAGGAATGAAAAGAGCTTTCATTGAATATATTGATGATGAAGGTGTATTACTTAGGCCTGGTCATATTCCCATTATTGGGGCAAATGCTATTGATTATTTGAGCCTGGTCAATGATACAGCCTTCATACTTACCTGGAGTCCAACCGGCGCAGGTATTGCTGCGTCCGGTGACCTTGGATATACTTATGGCATTTATAATATGGCAATGAAAGATACCGTTATTAAAGGGACCTATGTGAGCATCTGGAAAAAACAAAGTGACGGGAAATGGAAATTTATGCTGGATATCGGGAATGAAGGAATAGGAGATAATAAAAAATAAACCTGGATAGATGAGTAATTCAAAAAAGAACCAATTCATTTTTAACAGATTAAAATTTAAACACAAAATCAATAATCATATTGAAATGCGTTACTAAATGGTAACCGTTCAAATCTGAAAATATTAATCAGGATTCATGAAACCAAAAATCGCCTTTGTTACGGGAGGTTACTCAGGAGAGGCAGAAATTTCATACAAATCTGCAGTAACATTTGAGAAGAACGTTGACCGGGATAGATATGACTTGTTTAAAATCGACATAACCCTTGACGGATGGTTTTATGAATTACCGAATGGTAAAAAGATCCTTGTAGATAAAAATGATTTTTCAATAATAATTGAGGATGAAAAAGTAACTTTTGACGCTGTATTGATCGGGATACACGGATCACCCGGTGAAGATGGTAAACTGCAGGGTTATCTGGACATGTTGCATATACCCTACACTTCCTGCCATTGTGCTACCTCTGCCCTTACATTTAATAAAAGATATACAACCGCGATAGCAGCGGCGGGGGGCATCCATGTGTCGAATTCTGTATTGTTGTTCAAAAGTAGCTTTAAGAGCCCTGATGAAAAGGTAAAAAATTTGCGATTCCCTGTATTTGTGAAACCCAACAATGGCGGATCCAGCATCGGTATTTCAAAGGTAAATGCTCCATCAGAAGAATTAGGAAAGGCTATCGAAAAAGCATTTAGGGAAGATGACCAGGTGCTGGTGGAAGAATTTATCCAGGGAAGAGAATTTACAATTGGTGTTTTTAGGGCTAACGGAGAAATTATTGCTTTGCCTATTACCGAAATTATTACTCATAATGAATTTTTTGATTTTGAAGCAAAGTATGAAGGTGCAAGCAATGAAGTAACTCCGGCAGAAATAGAAGATGTTGTCGCCCAAAAAATAAGGGAAGAAGCAATAAAAGCTTATCGAATTTTTAACTGCAGGGGTATCATCCGGATCGATTTCATTTACAATGAAAAGGAAAACAATCCTTATATGCTGGAAATTAATACAGTACCGGGGCAAAGTGAGGCCAGCATTGTACCTCAGCAGGTCAGGATTATGGGCTGGACCTTAAAGGAATTTTATACAGCCCTGATCGAAGAATGCATACATAATTAAATCTTATTAAATTGCGCACAGTATTTAATCTTATAATCTATATTCATTACTTTGTTTAAATTCATAACAAAACAACCTTTCTGGGTAAACCTTCTTGTTGCGGTTTTATTGATTTTCTTACTAGCATTTTTATTTCTTCAATCATTGAGCTGGTTCACTAATCATGGCAGTTATCTGAAAGTGCCTTCTGTAGTTGGTAAAAATGCAAATGAAGCGGTAAAGTCTCTCGAAGACCAGGGTTTCGAAGTGATTATTACAGATTCTATTTATAGTGACACCCTTCCAATGAATACGGTAAAAAAACAAATTCCTGATCCGGGTTCAACCGTTAAAGTTAACAGGACAGTTTTCCTTAATATAAACCCCGTAATGTTGCCCCTTGTGGAAATGCCGAAGCTTGAAGGCCTCAGTCTTCGATTTGCCCTCGATCGGCTAAACAAAAACCATCTAAAGCTTGGAGATACTACTTACAGGCCAGACTTTATGAAAGGCACTGTTCTCGAACAGGATTACAATGGTAATAAAGTTGCTGCGGGATCAAAACTGCCCTGGGGATCTTCTGTAAACCTGGTGATCGGCGGCGGATTGTCACAGGAAGAAATACCTGTCCCGGATTTTTACGGACTTACCCTTGGCGATGCAAAAACAGAGCTTGCTCAAAAAGGTATTACTCTGGCCGCTTTGCTTCCATCAGGGCCCATAGATGACACGCTGAAAGCTTATGTATATAAACAAAATCCTGACGTTAGAGATGATGAGGGTAACACCAATTTTATTCAGCCGGGGCAAACTATAGACCTATGGATCTCTGCTATAGCGCCTCCGCCTGACAGCACAAGGATTATTACAAAAAAAACAGATAGCTTAGGAAATTATTAATCTCAAATACTATTATGACAATAATAACTCCGGAGGAAGTAAAAAAAAGGCTTGATGCAGGCGAAAAGCTCAACCTGATTGATGTGAGGGAAGTTCAGGAAAATGCTACTTTCAATATTGGCGGTACTTTGCTGCAGCTTGGAAAGATCCAATCCATGCAAACGGAAGACATCGAAAACCTCAAAAATGAGGAAGTAATATTGTATTGCAGGAGTGGTAACAGGAGTGGCATAGCAGCATTCACCCTCGACTCAATGGGTTTTACAAATACTAAAAACCTGGCAGGTGGAATGCTTGCATGGCAGGAAAAATTTACCAGATGATTTTTTTGTAAGATTTTATACTTTATCTCAAATAAAAGTCATGGCTAGATTCCCTTACTTTAAAAAATTAAGGCGATGACGCAGATTACTTTTAGGGGGGAGGATTGATGAATTATTTTGTTAAACACTTTTTATTTATAATAAGCAGGCGCATCCTATTCAGCTTTACAGTTTTATATTTATAGCGGCTAAGAAGTTAGTTCCGGCCATAGGAAAATAATAATTATCCACGTAAAGTTCACCTCCTGATATATAATCATAGGTGTAACCGTTAGATTCATGCATTTTATTGAAAATATTATTGACCTGGAAAATGAAGTTGATGGATTTAAAATGTTTTACCTGGTCAATTGTATAAGAAATTTTTACGTTCTGAACGTAATACGGATTGATGCTCCGGCTTACATGTGATGTATTATCAAGGAAAATCCTTCCGACATATTTTGACAGAAAACTTATTTCACTTTTTGCAAAAGGAATAAAATTAAGCGTGGCGGCACCCACAGCGCCGGGAGAAAAAGATATATTGGGATTATGGTATTGAAATTGAACCTGGCCTCCGTTATCATCATCATCAACAAATTCGGTAAAATTTTTAATCTTGTTTTTACTGAAAGCCAGGTTTCCATTTAAATTAAACCATTTGCTGAATATTTTGCCTGCCTGGAATTCAATTCCAAGGCGATAGCTTTGTGCTGCATTGGTGCGGGTGTAGGCGCCAACATCGTTTATTTTACCAGTTGATACCAACTGGTTGTGGTAATACATATAATAAAGGGTGCCGCCGTAGGAAAAGGTTTCATTCTTTTTTGTTAATCCCAATTCAAGGTCGTATAATATTTCCGGCTTAGGCTGCTGATCAATACCTGCTTCAAAATCATCACGATTGGGTTCTTTGGAACCGACAGAATAGGAAATGTAGGCTTCGTAATTATTCCTGAGATATGAAATACCAATTTTAGGATTCAGAAAAGTATAATTCTTATTGATCGTGATGGCTGGATTATCTTCAAAACCATCAATAACGTAATGTACCATCCTTGCCTGTACATCCGCGAACCCTGAAAATCCGCTACCGAAGGACTGCAATAATTTTCCGTACAAGTTAAAATCCTGTTTATATGCGGGAACATCAGCATAAACGAAATCAGGAGGAAAACCCTGCGCAGCCCAGGTTACTATGTCATAGTGCTTTCCATCATAATTGTTCCAACCCCCGCCTGCAGTAATATGTGTTTTATTCTGCTGATACTGCAGTGAGAAAATACCCCCATAAAAATAATTATCCAGCCAGAGGCGCCTTATAAGATTCGTGGACGTAAAAGTATCTGTTCCGCTGATATAGTCAGGAAGACCATAATCGCTGTAAAGCTCACCCGCCCTGTATTCTTCATAATAGCCTTTACCTCTTGTCAGGAATATCGCCGTGTTGAAACTCAAGTGGGAATTAATTTTATGATCAAAAAAGAGCTGATATTGTGTCTGGATATAATTGTCAGTTTCATTGCTATATGGTGAACCAGGTTTCTCAGTTCCGGCAGGATTGTATCTTCGCGCGCTGTCCAGGTAGCTTTCAGGAATTCCATACCATGCCTGGTAGGTTTTTTCTTTTCCACTAATAATATTAAATCGTAAGGAGCTGTTGTTATTCAGGTATGCAGCGCTTACATAAAGAGATTTCAAATTTGATGTCGCTCTGTCAACATAGCCATTGCTGCTGATCCTTGATAACCGACTATCAAGCGTGAAATGTTTTCCTATTAAGCCGGAACCCAGTTTAAGCGTATTTTTCCATGAATTGAAGGAGCCAAATGTATTATTGAGCTCAGCATATTTTTCCTTATTTACTTCGTTGGTGGAAAGATTAATTGTGCCGCCAAATGCTCCTGCTCCGTTTGAAGATGTTCCTACTCCTCGCTGAACCTGGATGGAATTCACAGAAGAAAGCACATCCGGCAGATCAACAAAAAATGTTTGTTGACTTTCCGCGTCATTATAGGGAATACCATTTATAGTTACATTCACCCTCGATGCGTCGGAACCCCGGATGCTAACCCCAGTGTATCCTATTCCGTTACCTGCATCAGAAGTTACCACGGTGGAAGGAGTCTGGTTCAGCAGAAAAGGAAGATCCTGTCCCAGGTTACTGTTCTCTATTTCTTTTTTGGTAATGTTTGTTTTAGTAAACGGGGCTTTGTCATCAGCCCTCAGAGAAGTTATTTCAATATTTTCCAGCATTAGGGTATCACCGAATTTGTGATCGGTGCTATCCTGGGATTTTGATAAAAAACTGAAAGAAATAAATGTAATTATTAAAAGGATTTTTTTCATGTTTTTCTATTTACCCCAAACAGAATGAACGCATGAAAAAGAGGTGGGAGAAATCTATTCTACCTCCCTTCGCAGGCATTATCCTGATCAGGTCTGCGGGTATTATCTCAGCAATCCCTCCAAAAGAGGATGCACCCCGGTAAAAAAAATTGAATTCAGATTGCGAAGGTAATCCGGTTCAGGAATAATATCCAAAAAATTGTAACTTTTATTTTCTGTAATCGTTACACAAAAAAATATCAAATGAAATACTTCTTAATCTTGTGCCTTGCCGTTGTAAGTTCGCATGTTATTGCACAACAGGCTGTTTTTTCAGACAAAAATGCAGAAGTGAGAAAAGTATCACCTTTTTCCGCCATAAAAATTTCCGGGGGTATTGAAGTCTATTTGTCACAGAGTGAAAATTATTCCCTTGCTGTAAGCGCCGACGACACTGAAATCCGCGATCATATTAAAACAGAGTTGAATAACGGGACATTGATCATCAGCTATGAAAATAGTTTTTTCAAAAGGAATACATGGAACCGGAAACTTCGTGCTTATATCTCATTCAGCTCACTTGAGCGTTTGGAAGGGTCAGGAGCCTCTGATTTTAGAATTAAAGGAACACTGAATGTAAGCAGCCTGGCCGTAAAACTCTCAGGAGCCAGCGAAATAGAGGGGGAATTAAAAATAACTGACCTTGCATTGGAATTAAGCGGAGCATCAGTGGTAAATTTACAGGGAGCAACCGAGAATTTAAAAATCAGAGCGAATGGCGCAAGCGATGTAAAAAATTATGATTTGCAAACAGACAATTGCATTGCCAAAATTTCAGGCGCTTCCGATGTTAGGATTACCGTCATCAAATCCATTTCAGCTTCAGCCAGCGGAGCCAGTACTTTATTTTATAAGGGTAATCCGGAGAAAAGTGATATTTCAGCCGGCGGGGCAAGTACCATTTCTCAAAAAAATTGATTTAGTATCCATACATAATTATTTATTCCCGGATCAACTCATTCGGCATTCAATTTAAATAATCCGTTATTCTCAAAGGAAATGCAGATGTACTATTAATTGAAACAAAAAAAAACTGCCATGCACGGCTCAAAGTGCACAGCAGTTACCATAAACCTTCATTTTACCAGAACCTCAAAGTTATTGCCCTAACAAAATTACCTGACGCATCAAATTCCACCGCATATTTTGTCCCATTTTCGTCTATACAAACCACGTAATCGGTAATAATTCCATTTTTTGATATCGAGAAGGCCTGTTCGAAAACATAATTAGGATAGGTGTTGCTTAGATAATCTCCTATTGCCGCAGGCAGGGCGGTTTCAGCTACAACAGTTCTTGCCCTTCCCTGGTTTTCATTCAACTGAACCCTGCGAATAAATGTTCCGATTGAGTCAAAGAGTGTAGCGAAGGATCCATTATCAATGCTAAAAACTATATAATCCTTGTTGATGGCTTCAAAAGCACGTACCAGGGTATCCTGGGGATAATTCGTGTTGAAGTAGGATAGTATGCTGGCCGGAAGTGCAGAAAGTTGCACCGTGTCTCTATTCATTCCATCCCGGTTGCTAAAACACCCGCCTTCATGCCATCCTTTTCCATTCAGGTCCTGCTTATCGCGTTGCTCAAGCACTTTTACAAAATTGCCTGAAGCATCAAACATAAGCCCAACAGGATTTCCATTAAAAAGGATAATAACCACATATCCTGAAATATTTCCTGACGTATCCTTTTCGGTGAAGGCCTTTTCAAAAGCATAGCCTGTATAACTTCCTGCTAAATAATCAGTAATCATAGTTGGCAGCGCCGAAAAAGCAAGCGAGTCGAGGTGGTGGTTGTTGGCACATGCACCCACAACATAAATTGAATCGTTTGAAGTGGGGTTTATACCGACTGCTATGACAGAGGATGCTGCGATAGTAGAATTTGCCGGAGCTGCCGCTGAATTTTCCTTTTTGCATGAAGCAAGGAAGAAGAGGAAAGACAGCGCTAATGAAATATATATGATACCACTTTTTAGTTTAGTTTTCATTTTATTTTTTTTAAGGGTTAAAAATTGTATAATAAACAAGTGAAAAATACATTGTCATAGAATTGCTGCATTTCCGCGTATTTTGTATTAAGAGATTAAGTTTTCTGTTTTCATTATGATCAAATCGGCAAATAATTGGTTGGGATAATTAAATTAAAAAAATGTTAATCGCATATTCAGTTCTTTATTTCTGTTGTTATTTTAATTTAAAATACGGGTCTAACCAACCAATCATGCTTTTCTGACATCAAAACCATATACAAGTGGATTCTTTGGAAAAATTTAGAGAGCTCATCGATGGGTGTATAAGCGGCAGTCGTCATTCTCAAAACCAGTTATACAAAATGTTAGCCCCTAAAATGTATGCGGTCTGCCTGAGATACTCAAAAAATCGGGAAGAAGCTGAAGAGATTTTACAGGAAGGATTTATAAGGGTTTTTGGATTTATTCATCAATACAAGTTTAATGGAGCTTTTGAAGGTTGGGTAAGGAAAATAATGGTTAATTGTGCACTACAAAAGTACCGATCCCGGAAAGAAATGCATGCTGTTGCGTTTATGGATAATACGATTGCTGAGGAACATGGAACGGAGGATATCATTTCTCGGATAAGCGTAAAGGAACTTCTTGGTATGATACAACAACTGTCCCCGGGCTACCGGACAATTTTTAACCTTTATGTTTTTGAAGGGATGAAGCACCGCGAAATCGCAGAGCATTTGGGTATTTCAGAGGGAACCTCCAAATCAAATCTTTCGGATGCAAGATTATTCCTAAAAAAGGCAGTTTATAGGAGCATGCAAACTGTAGATCAAAAAATTAATGAAGGATGAATGAAAATTTACATGATGATATAGACGACTTATTCAAAAAAGGTTTGGAACATCACAGTGATTTACCTTCTGATGAGGTATGGGATCGTATTGACCGGAAGCTTGACAAGAAAAAAGTTATTTCCATTTCCAGGAAATATAATAAGCTAAAATGGGCTGCTGCCGCTCTGTTGTTATTTTCAATAGGGATGGCTATGTATACGATGCACTTTCATTTGAAGAATAAGGAATTAGTAGATCGGTATAATACCCAAAAGGAATTACCCGGTCCGGGCTCACGGATAAATAATGATTCGGAACAGAAGAACAATTCTCTTGAAAAGAAAAACCATTCAAAAAATAAATTGAATAATAATGGCAGGTTACCAAAAAATGGAAATCAAAAATCTGTGTTAGTTGGCAATGCTGATAAAAATAGCCTAGCAAATCGTATGGGATCTCAAAATGTGAATAAAGGACTAAATAAACCGCTTATTAATACCACAGCAAATCCTGTAATCAAAGGAAATAAAGAAGGGAAGAATCCGAATAAGATTCAAAGTTCTAAAAATAATCAAAATTTTTCGCTGCTAAAAAAATCGCACGTCAAGATCAAGACTGCCGTGGGGACTGTTAATTTACCTGGAAATAAAAAGAAAATATTTGCCATAAACAATGAAACGAGGAATACCATGCCTACTAGAGAAAAAGAGCAGGAAAACCAGGCTGGTATAGCTTTTTCTTCAATACGGGAAAAAAACAATGAAGGAATTCGAATATTGCCGGAACAAGAAAATTCTATTAGAGAAATAACAGCAAAACCTTTTATGCTGAATTTCAATAAAATTATCGAAGGAGATGCAATGCCTAAGCCTTCTTTGAGAAAAATGACAGGACAAACATCACAAAAAGACAGGCTGACTTCCCGTTTTTCAGCAACTATTTATTTTTCTCCGGATATAATATCTGCAAGTCTTAGAAATGACAATGACAGGTACCGGGATGAAGATCATAATGAAATAAAAAAAGACGAGCAAAATAATTTCTCGTTCACAACAGGCATTTTGATCGGTTATAAATTTTCCAGTAAGATTTCCCTGGAGTCCGGTTTTACGTTTTCAAATTGGGAAACTAACATTCATCCTAAAATTATTTATGCACGGCCGGACAATAATGGATTTTACAATTACAAGTTTAATTGTTCTGCAGGTTACTCATATCTTGATGTAAAATCCCTGCCTTCGCCGGTTTCGGGAGATAGCTTAAAGGCGCTTAATGCGAATAATACCATACAATATGCAGGAATTCCAATCATTATGAAATATGCCATTAAGAAAGGTAAATTCAGTTTTATTCCTTCGGTCGGTTTCGCAGCGAATTTCCTGATTATGGGTCAATTGAAAACGACCCTTTCCACACCTGTAGGAATTCAAAAAGTAGCCTCTAATGTTATAAATGGATTAAGACCATTTTATGTTAGTGGAATGGCAACAATTGGAACCCAATACGCAATAAATAAAAAACTGGAACTTGCTTTTTTACCAACCGCCCGATTCTCAATTACATCCATTAATAAGAATGCACCTGTAAAAACCAACTTATACACTTTTGGTTTTGGAAGCGGGCTTATTTATGAATTTTAAATGTTTATTTTATGAAAACTATCTTAATGGCAGCTGAGTTGTTTTTTTCGGTGAGTGCTTTTCTTTTTACAGGTAATTTTGTGATAAGCAATAAGATCCTTTAAAGGGAGTAGTTATATTGGCTTGTAATATCCTAAAGATTACCAGCCATCTGCCCAAAGCAAGAATTGAGGAAAAACTCTGCTCCATGAATTGTAATCATGTGTGGCATCTCTAACCTCTGTATATTGAATGTCTCCGGGCGGGCACACTTTCTTATTTCTAATTAAATCTATAAGATCTTTCGTGTCATCAATTACATCAATGATCCCATCCTTATCCCTGTCGGCAGTTTCTTCCTTACCTCCCGCATAAAACCAGTATTTTAGATGAGGTCTTTTTCGTGATGATCTTATTTTATTAATGATCAGCCTGTCTTTATCATCTGAATAAGCAGAATCTGATGCATCTTTATCGCGGTACCAGAATGAGCCGGAAAAGACGCCCACTTTATCAATTTTGTCTGCATGATCCCATGCAATATCAAAAGCAGATAGCCCCCCGAGTGAACAACCGGCAATAGTGATTGTATCGAACTTTTTGACACCAGATTTCTTTTTGATAAAAGGAATTAATTCATAATCCACAAACTCGGCATATTTTTCGGCTGCAGATCCGTTCTTTTTGTAATCGGGAAAGCCCGCAACTCCATACTCCCGCATTCTGTCAAAAGTTTTAATGGCCACAACTACCAACGGTTTTAACAATTTTTTTCCTAAAAGGCTATCCATTATTTGTGTAACTCTGAGCTGTTCTATATCCTGTCCATCATTCAATAATAGCAGATTATATGAATTCTTATCTTTTGGAACAGGCGTACTTATAATAACAAGTTCTATCTTCTTTTTTAAATGGCGGGAATAGACTGAATCTTTATTTTCTTTTATTTTAGGACTGAATGAACAAAAAGATAAGATACCAAATGCCAGGATAGAATATTTTATGGAATATTTAGTGTACTGCATCTGCTAATGTATTAAAATTTGGTTTCACAACTATATCAACCTACATTTGCAATCCAAAATCGCGAAGTAGAGCAGCGGTAGCTCGTCGGGCTCATAACCCGAAGGTCGGAGGTTCGAACCCTCCCTTCGCAACAAAAGCTGTATCGCTGAATCGATACGGCTTTTTTATTTTCAATAAGCTAATTTTACGGCAAATCATGAAATCAGGGTTTGTAAATATTTTTGGAAAGCCCAACGCCGGCAAAAGCACCCTGCTTAATGCATTTATGGGAGAGAAACTGGCAATCGTTTCTCCAAAAGGGCAAACTACTCGACATCGCATAAAAGGGATTTTGACAGATGATAATTATCAAATAATTTTTTCCGATACGCCAGGCATCATTGAGCCAAAATATAAGTTACATGAAAAAATGATGCAGGCAGTGAAAGGAAGCCTTGAAGATGCGGATTTGGCTCTGTTGATTGCAGACATAAAAGATGATCTTTCGGAAACTGATCAAATATTTAATTCTCTTTCACTAAAGGTTCCGGCAATAGTAGTGCTCAATAAATCAGATGCAGCTAAGAAAGTAATGATTGAGAACGCAAGGGATTTTTTTTCAAATAAAAGCTATTCTAAAAAAGTTGTAATCATATCTGCTCTCAGAAAAGAAGGGCTAAAAGAATTGCTGGATGAAATCCTTACTCTCCTTCCGGAAGGGGAGCCATTTTACCAGGATGATAACTTGAGCGATCTTCCCATGAAATTTTTTGTAAGCGAGATCATACGAGAGAAGATCTTTTACCTGTACCAGGATGAAATACCCTATCATGCTACTGTTCTTGTACAGGAGTTTAAAGAGAAAGCAACGCTTACAAAAATTGCAGCTGACATAATCCTGCAGAGAGAAACACAAAAAGGAATAGTTTTAGGCCAAGGCGGCAAGATGATCAAAGAATTAGGCACGCAGGCAAGAAAAGAAATTGAAGAATTTATTGGTAGAAAGGTTTTTTTGGAGTTATATGTAAAAGTGAGACCAAAGTGGAGGGATAACGAAATTCAATTGCGGGAATATGGTTACTAAATAGATAAGAATCGTGAGTTAGTTCTAACGCGCAACAATTAATTTCAAAACGAAAAGTTGTAAGTAAAAATAATCAAGGATAAATTCTATCCTCACATTTATGCCTTATCGTAAAATGAATAATTATAACAATAAAATAAACAGATGAATTCATTTGGTAGAATTTTCAGGGTAACCATTTTCGGAGAATCTCATGGAGATTTTGTTGGAGTTAGTATTGATGGTTGTCCTCCGGGAATAAGGATGCATGCCGATGATTTTTCAGAAGATATTGAAAGGCGTAAACCGGGAGCAAAAGGAACTACGCCAAGAAAGGAAGACGATATTCCCCAATTTATCAGCGGAGTTTTTAATGATAAGTCCACAGGCGCTCCAATTACAATATTATTTAAGAACAGCAACACCCGAAGCGGTGATTATGAAAAGCAACGTTCAGTGCCAAGGCCTGGACACGCCGATTTTGTTGCCCATAAAAAATTCAAAGGTTATGAGGATTACCGCGGCGGTGGTCATTTCAGCGGAAGGCTTACGGTTGCCGTTGTAGCTGCGGGGGTTGTATCCAAAAATGTTATTGAATCACTTTCAAAAGAAAGAAAAATTGGTATTCACTCAACAATCCTGGAAATAGGAGGGGAGCAGGATATAGACAAAGGATTGCAAAAAGCAATTGACGAAAAAGATTCAGTTGGTGGAATTGTGGAATGTAAAGTTTCCAATTTGCCGATAGGCCTTGGAGAGCCTTTTTTTGATTCTGCAGAATCAATATTAAGCCATGCTGTCTTTTCAATTCCTGCCGTCAAGGGTGTTGAATTTGGTGCAGGCTTTGCGGCTGCAAGAATGTTTGGAAGCAAGCATAATGATTCCTTAATAAATGCGGATGGCACAACAGCAACTAATAATGCAGGTGGAATAGTAGGTGGCCTTACTAATGGCAATGAATTGGCATTTCGCATCGTGGTGAAACCCACTTCCTCTACTCCGAAAGAACAACAAACGCTCAATTCAGAGAGTGGAAATGTGGAACCATTTTCTGTAAAAGGCAGACATGATTTATGTATTGCTTTAAGAGTACCTGTTGTATTAGAATCAGTGACGGCATTGGTCATAGCAGATCTGATGCTAATCAGGAAGGCGAATCAGAATGAAAAAGGGGAAGTGTAAGACTTCCATCAGGAAATTAAATTCTTGTATTTATTTATGGACATCCTCTATAAAGAAAAATTGAGGAGGTTCACTCTTATTCAGATTGACAGAAAGAAAATCAAACTGGATTCTTTTCCATTCCGGATATAAATTCAAAAATTCTTCTGATGCATAAATAAGATTGGTAACCTTCTTCTTCGTTACATCTTCTTCCGGATAACCCAACTTTATTGCTCTCCGGGTTTTTACCTCAAAAAAATGCAACGTGCCATACCGTGAAGCTATTATATCTACCTCCCAATAACCGAGCCGCCAGTTCTGATGCAGAATTAAAAACACACAATTACTCAGGTATTCCACGGCCATTTTTTCACCAGCTTCCCCTGTTTTTTGATAATGTGGCATTACTTGCAAAATAATAAAGTTAAAAAAATTGAAATCGCATCCTGCTTTTCGCAATGAGCCTTATCGTTTAAAATGCCAAATTTTTGAAAAATATTATTACTTACTTTTGCGTAAAGAAAAGAGTAATATGAAATTCACGAAACAAATCGGCTTAAGTTTTATCTTGTTAATAGTAATTGCATCCTTATACAGGATTATGCCTGGAAGACCTTATGGATTTGCACCGCAAATAGCCATGGCGATCTTTGGGGGTTCGATGATGAAAGACAAGAAATTTGCTTTTCTGCTTCCTTTATTATCGATGTTTATTTCGGACAGTTTATATGAAATTTTGTACAGAAATGGAGTGGGTCATATGAATGGTTTTTATGAAGGGCAGGTTACGAATTATATTTTATTTGGACTGATGACTTTCTTTGGATTTTTCATCAGGAATTTTAATCTCGGTCGCATTGCATTTGCTTCCCTGGCAGCGCCCACAGTTTATTTTTTGATATCAAATTTTATGGTTTGGGCAAGCAATTCTCCTTTGGCAGGATTAGGCAGACCAAAGACATTTAATGGTCTACTTCTTTGCTATGGCGACGGAGTTCCTTTTTATGCATGGAGTATTGCAGGTACTTTGATTTTTTCGGCTATACTCTTTGGTAGTTATTATTTTGTTACAAGGAATTCACTTCGGCTTGCAGGTAGCAACAATAATCAATAACAATTAATTAATCTTTAGAGATTCATATCCATCATCTACTAAAAGGTGATTGCTATCTGCCGCATCCGTAGCCAAAATATCGCATCGATTATTATAGAAATTTTCTGCATGGCCTTTCACCCATTTAAAATGGATGTTGTGGTTTTTCGATAGTTGATTGTATCGTTCCCATAGGTCCCGGTTTTTAATATTTCCCTTGAAATTGGTCCTGATCCATTTCTTCAGCCATCCCTCCATAATTGCCTTCACAACATAATTACTATCAGAAAAAATAATGAGATCAAGGTTATTCTTCTTCAATGCCTCCAGGGCTGCGATCACAGCCATAAGCTCCATGCGGTTGTTGGTAGTAAGTCGGTAACCCCTAGACAATTCTTTTATATGATTCCCCCATAAAAGCACAACCCCGTATCCGCCCCTGCCCGGGTTACCCCGGGATGAACCATCGGTGTATATTTTAATTGACTCTTTTGGATTATTCATTTTATTTGATCAAGAGCATTTGCAAATGTAGCAAAGACAAAAAAGGCTCTATGTGTATGGTTTAATTCTAATCTATTGATGCTTAACCTATACCTGGAAAACTCCCGTTTTAAAAGCTTCTATTTCAGGGTTATTATTTACTGCAGCTAAATTTTCTGCAATGATAGACCTTGTATCAAGTGGATCAATAATGGCATCTACCCATAAGCGTGAGGCAGCATAAAGCGGGATAGTATGCTGGGTATACTTATTGATCATTTCAGATAGAAGCGCTTCTTCCTTTTCAGGAGTTATCTCTTCGCCTTTTGATTTAAGAGAAGCAACTTCAATTTGCAACAAAGTCTTGGCGGCCTGTTCGCCGCCCATAACAGCGATTTTGGCCGAAGGCCACGCATAAATAAACCTTGGATCATATGCTTTGCCACACATGGCATAGTTGCCCGCGCCGTAAGAATTGCCTATTATGATAGTTATTTTTGGTACCACTGAATTGGCGACAGCATTCACCATTTTGGCTCCATCCTTAATGATACCACTTTGTTCACTTCTTGTTCCCACCATGAAGCCTGTTACATCCTGCAAAAATACCAGTGGGATCTTCTTCTGATTACAGTTCATAATAAACCTTGCGGCTTTATCGGCACTGTCATTGTAAATGACGCCACCCATCTGCAGTTCGCCTTTCTTATTCTTAATATTTAATCGCTGATTTGCAACTATACCAACGGCCCAGCCATCAATACGCGCATAACCACAAAGAATCGTTTTTCCATAATCTTCTTTAAACTGCTCAAAAGAGCTCTTATTTTCTGAGCCCGCCCTGTCAACAATTCTATCAATTATTTCAATCATGTCATAAGCCCTGGTATTTCCCTCGGGGATTAATCCATAGATTTCTTTTGGTTCTTTCGCAGGAGGCAGGGGGGCTGTCCTGTTAAAACCGGCTTTTGGAAAATCCCCAAGTTTATTGATGATTTTTTTTACCTGGTTAAGGCATTCTTCCTCCGTCTCAAATTTATAATCTGCAATTCCGCTGATCCCGGTATGCATCGCTGCTCCACCTAGTGTTTCGTTATCGGTCACTTCTCCAATAGCAGATTTTACGAGATAAGGACCGGCTAAAAAAATGGAGCCTTTTCCTTCTACCATTAATGTTTCATCACTCATGATTGGAAGATAGGCGCCGCCTGCCACACAAGGTCCCATTACAGCCGCGATCTGCGAAATTCCCATGGCGCTCATCTTTGCATTATTTCTGAATACACGGCCAAAATGTTCCTTGTCTGGAAAAATTTCATCCTGCATAGGAAGAAAGACACCTGCGCTGTCTACCAGGTAAATTACCGGCAACCTGTTTTCCATAGCAATTTCCTGCATGCGAAGATTTTTTTTTCCTGTTATGGGAAACCATGCTCCCGCCTTTACCGTTTGATCATTTGCTACGATGACACATTGCCTTCCGCTTACATAACCAATACCCGCAACCGTTCCCCCGGAAGGGCATCCTCCGTATTCCTCATACATTCCATATCCGGCAAATAACCCTATTTCAATAAACGGCTTATTTTTATCCAGCAAGTATTTAATCCGTTCCCTTGCGGTCATTTTATTTCTGTCCTTCTGTTTTTGAAGTGCTTTGGTTCCACCGCCTTCTTCGATCGTATTTTGTATGTTATTAAGGCTGCTTATGGACATCCTCATTACATCCTCATTCCTGTTAAATTCTATATTCATATAGTTTTCTTTATGTCATAAAATTAATATCATGAATCCCTATACAATTAAAATGTTTTCAGTAGAAACATGAACAGGTATTATTGCGTAATGTACAAAAATCTTTCTTCAACTTTAGTGAGGAACATTTAAAGGCTCTATAAAAAATACTTCTTTCAGTCTGCGGGAAAAATTCAATATTTATTTGGGCAGATTCATTTGGTTGGTCTGTGTGTTGACAGGATTTTTAATTTTTTTAAAAAAAAGGATTGAAAATTCTTAAGTTTTGAATCACGATCTTTAGAAAGGGCCTATGAAAAATCATTTTCTTAACTTTAAAACATATCAAAAAAAGTATTATGAAAAAATTGTTATTATTTTTTGCAGCGATTATTTTCTTCGCAACACATACAATTGCCCAGGTTCATTTGCCGCAACCTTCACCCACCGAAACGATCAAACAAAATTTTGGTTTATCGTCTATAGAGTTGACTTATTCAAGGCCCGGATTGAAGGGAAGAAAATTTATAGGTGTAATTGAGCCTTATAACGTTATATGGCGCACGGGAGCAAATGCTGTTACAAGAATAAAATTCAACGATCCCGTGGAAATTTTAGGACAAGCAGTAGATACCGGAAGCTATGCCATTTATACCATACCTCAGAAAAATGCTGACTGGACCTTCATTCTCAACCGGGGTATTAATAACGATGGGGTGCAGGGGTACAAAGAAAGCGAAGATGTTTTCAGGGAAAAGGTAAAAGTTCAGAAGCTTTCACCAAAACTGGAGACATTCACTATGCAGTTCGCAAACCTGCGACCTGAAAGTTGCGACCTGGTAATAAAATGGGAGGATTTTTTACTGTCCATTCCCATTAAAACTAATATTAAGGATAAGCTGAGAGCTGAGATAGAATCTGGTTTACAAACCGATAATAAACCTTATTGGCAGGCTGCCCAGTTTTATAATGAATATGATAATAACAAAATCAAAGCGCTTGAAATGATCAATGAAGCAATCACGCAAAATGAAAAAAATAATCCATTTTACATGGTTTATTACAAAGCAAAGATTCAAAAGGATATGGGCGATAAGAAAGGCGCTATCGCCAGCGCAAATAAATCAATGGAAATGTCGAAGGTTGCCAAAAATGATAATTACATTTTACTAAATAAGAAATTAATAGCCGAGTTGAAATGAAAAAGTAGTTCAGATGTTATTTATTGATTTATATCAGAAGCTTTGTTGGCGCAAGGAATTATCTATGTGGTAGCAGTTCATTGTTTTTCGAATCTTCCAGACTTGTTTTTTATTTCTATGCGAAACATAACCGGCTTAATCCTGTTGCTGTCATCGATAGCTGACGCAGAAGCAGTATGCTCGTGAGGATGAATTGTTGAGCTGGTCAGAAGGGGCCACAGGTAGTTAAAAAGTTAATCCCTGGTTTTCTCCGCCTCATTTCCTTTCAATTCATGAAAAGTACCGTTAAGGATTACACTTTGCCAATTAGCCATATTACTCATTGATTCTACTTCAAAACATACATTGGGATTTTTGCGCATTATGTCGAGCATCATCCCTTCTTTTGTCTGGGTAATTATATCTTTTCCATTTCAGATATAAGTTACGGGAACGATGTGAGGGATTTTGCCATTCGTGCCTGGTACACGCCTCCTGTCTGACTGAGTAGGAAATGATTCATTTGCATTTCATTTAACGTTCCAAGCATCCTATATTAATTTAAGGTAGCCAATAAAAAATAGTTGGTGCAATTATAAGAGGATAGTAGGTTTCTTTTATGATGGATCAAGTCTGATTCAATGATTGTGTTTAATGCCAATCTTATGCTAACTCTAGACAGTATTCAATTTAATGCAATGCATTCGGGGAATGTTTTATCATCATAGAAGTACTATTTTATTAAAAGAAAAATGGTTGCCTGCATTATTTCCTAAAGACCACTAAAAAAGCCGGATGCAATTACTTTGAGGAAAGAAATCGATTGACATTTATCTTGTAAAATCCTTGCAATTCTTTGGAAAATTTGTTAATTATTGGCATTTTTTTATCAAACTGATCAGGAAAATTGCCTTTTGTGACAAAAGTCATTGTAAAATGAAAAAAAGTGATGCAATTTTACATTTCCGGATTAAATATCATTATATTTTAATAAATATGTTTTTATCCAGCCTAATAAAATAGTATATCTATTCTAATGTACTTGCAATACTGTTTTAAAAGGGAAATTGGCCATGGAAAAAGGATATCAGAAAGAATTAAGCGAGCCGGAGTTTAGAAATTTGCAGGAGTTATGGTTCAGGAATTAAAGCAACATTATAAAACAATAAATTAATTATAATACTATGAAAGTTGAACAAATTTATACCGGTTGCCTTGCCCAGGGCGCTTACTACATAGAAAGCGAGGGTGAAGCAGTAGTTGTTGATCCGCTTCGGGAAGTAGAGCCCTATATTAAAAAGGCGGAACGGAATCATGACAAAATTAAATATGTTTTTGAGACCCACTTTCATGCTGATTTTGTATCTGGTCACCTGGATCTTGCAAAGAAAACAGGAGGTACCATTGTTTATGGCCCCACAGCCAACCCTGATTTTATTGCGCATATTGCTAAAGATGGGGAAGTATTTAAGGTTGGTAAAATCACCTTTACTGTATTACATACACCGGGTCATACAATGGAATCATCTTGTTATTTGCTTAAGGATGAAAAGGGGAAAGAAATTGCTTTATTTTCAGGCGATACACTATTTATCGGCGATGTAGGCCGCCCCGATCTTGCGCAGATAGCAGCTCATATGACGCAGGAAGAACTGGCAGGTGTACTCTTTGATTCTTTGAGGAAAAAGATAATGCCTCTAAATGATGATATTATTATCTATCCTGCTCACGGGGCAGGAAGTGCCTGCGGCAAAAATATGAGCAAAGAAACTACTGATACGCTCGGGCGCCAGAAAGCAACGAATTATGCGCTAAGAGCCAGTATGATCAAAGAAGAATTTGTAAAAGAAGTAACAACCGGGTTGACACCTCCGCCGGCCTATTTCCCATTGAATGTGAGGATGAACAAGCAGGGATATGAAAGTATTGATAATGTTATGAAGCGTGGCAAAATAGGATTAAATCCTGATGCTTTTGAAGCTGCAGCCAATGAAACCGGAGCTTTAATTCTCGATACCAGGGATAGTAAAACATTTGCAAAAGAATTTATACCGAATTCAATTAATATCGGCATTGATGGAAATTTTGCTCCATGGGTGGGCACCATGATCCCTGATATCAAACAACAGATTCTGATTGTTGATGAACCGGGTCGTGAGGAAGAAGTGATCACCAGGCTAGCGCGTGTTGGTTACGATTATACCATCGGTTACTTAAAAGGAGGCTTCGATGCATGGAAAAAAGCAGGTAAGGAAACTGATGAAATAAAATCTATTAGCGCAGATGAACTGGTAACTATTATGAATAAGGACAAAAATGTTCAGCTTGTAGATGTCAGGAGAGAAAGTGAATTTAACAGCGAACATGTCGTGAGTGCTGAGAATGCACCGCTGGATTTTATTAACGATAGTATGTTGAAATTAGATAAATCCAGGCCAGCTTATATACAATGCGAAGGTGGTTACCGTTCTATGATTTTTGCTTCTACCTTAAAGGCGAGAGGGTATGACAATCTTGTGGAAGTGCAGGGCGGCTTTAAGGCAATAAAAGATACCGGCAAGGTGAAGGTGACCGATTATGTGAGGCCGACGACACTTTTATAAAACACCAACAGCTTTGCTTATACGAAAATTACATTTAATCAATTGAATAAAAAACATAAAAAAATATATGAATCTTAAAGAAATCGTGAAAACTCCATCAACGAAATTTGTTGATGTCCGTACAGAACAGGAAATTGAAATGGCCCATGTGAAAGACGCCATCAATATACCCTTACACACACTTCCGGACAATGTAGAAAAGATCAAAAATTTGGATGCACCTGCTATTGTGTTTTATTGCCTCAGTGGCAATCGCAGCGGCCAGGCAGTAAGTTTCTTGAAACAATCCGGAATGCAGATTGTATATAATGGGGGTGGAATCGAAGACTTAAATTACCTGTTAAACTAATTATCAATGATTAAAATCCTGAAGAAAATATTTGGAGTCGGTCTCTCTGTAAATTACAAGGAACTTGCTGAAAATGGCGCTGTAATTATCGATGTAAGAACGTCTGGTGAATTTAGTTCCGGGCACATTAAATCTTCAATAAATATACCGTTAGATACTATCAGCAGGCAAATGAATAAAATTAAAAAATTCAACAAACCGGTTATTACTGTTTGCCGCAGTGGAAGCCGCAGCGGCATAGCGACCGGTATTTTAAAAAAACAAGGCATAGAGGCCTATAACGGCGGAGCATGGAACACGCTGCAAAGGAAAATTTCCTAAAGAACTATGAAGACAATATTACTTAGAAATTGGAACCTGGTGCGGGTCCTTAGACTTGCCATTGGCGTTTGGGCAATCGTGTCTGCCTGGCAAACACGGGAAGCCCTCGTAGGATTGATGGGCGGAGTTCTGGTTGCCATGGCATTAATGAATGTTGACTTTTGCGGAACGAGCGGATGTAATACTTATCCAACAACAAAGAAAGAATCAACCCGGATACCCGAAAAAGTTAATTATGAAGAAATTTCTTAAAAATAATCTGTGGGTGCCCGGATTATTACTTGGCGCCGTGGGTGGGTTCCTTTATTGGAAATATATAGGGTGTAGCAGTGGCACTTGTCCGATTACCTCAAGGCCTTTAAACAGTATCATTTATTTTGCTATAATGGGAGGATTATTCCTCAGTTTGTTCCAGCCCAAAAAGAAATTACCCGCTGAATAGCAACCCACCCACTCCTTTTTGCTGAAATTAACCGGCTCTGTGTATTTGGATAAAATCAGCATTACAATAAAAAGTGAATTCCTGAAATCATATTTCTTGGTGATGATTATCACCTAATTTGGGCGGTGGCCGTGGTAATTTTACAACGTAAAACATAATTAACATGACACACTTTCAAACAATTATAGTAGGAGGCGGTAATGCCGGAATATCTGTGGCAGCCAGGCTCTTACGCGAAAAATCGGATCTCAATGTAGCCATCATTGAACCTTCCGAAAAACATTATTATCAACCTGCCTGGACGTTAGTTGGAGGTGGCACATTCAATATTAATAAAACAATACGGAGAGAAGCATCCGTTATCCCTCACAAAGCGAAATGGATTAAAGAAGCTGTTACATCCTTTCAGCCCGAACAGAACAGCATTACGACCAATAGTGGTAATACCTATTCGTACGATTATCTCGTAGTAGCACCGGGTATTCAAATAAACTGGGTCGCTATAAAGGGATTAAGGGAAAATATTGGTACAAATAATGTTACCAGCAATTATTCATTTGATTATGCTCCTTACACCTTCGAATGCATTAAATCAATGAAACCGGGGATGACAGCTATTTTTACCAGCCCTTCCACGGCGATAAAATGTGGAGGAGCCCCACAAAAAATTACTTACCTGGCAGCCGATTATTTTCGCAAACATGGATTGCAGGGGAAAGTAAAAGTCGATTTCTCTTCCGGGGGGAAAGTAATTTTTGGGATTAAGAAATATGCAGATCAATTGCAGAAAGTCGTGGATAAATATGGTATTGAAACGCATTTCCATTATGACTTAACCGAAATTGATAGCCCCGGTAAGATGGCCACTTTTAAAGTAACGGATGATAAGGGTATTGTTACAGAGGTAAAGAAACATTTTGATATGATTCATGTGACTCCACCTCAAAGCGCTCCGGATTTTATCAGGAATAGTCCTCTTGCTAATGAAGCAGGTTGGGTTGATGTAGATAAATACACATTACAGCACAATAAATTCAGGAACATTTTTAGCCTCGGGGATGCTTCCAGCACACCCAACTCCAAAACGGGAGCCGCTGTTCGTAAACAGGCACCCGTTCTGGTAAAAAATCTTCTTGAAGCCATGAAGAATGAAACGCTTACTGCAAAATATAACGGCTATGGCAGTTGCCCGATCGTGGTAGGATATGGAAAATTGATACTGGCAGAATTTGATTATGACAATAAACCAACGGAAACATTTCCGTTTGATCAAAGCAAACCACGGTGGACGATGTGGTTACTGAAAAAATATGTTCTGCCCTGGTTATATTGGCATAAGATTTTGAAAGGAACGATTTGATTAATAAGGGCTAATTGAATGGAATAATTTCAGGCAATGCAGTTCCGGGGGAAAGGTTCCTGAAGATAAATTTTCGTGTGTTGATAATTGGTGTCATTTAAAGAAGCGTAGCAAAAAATGCTGCGCTTCTTTTTTTTTATTATATCAAATTAGATAATTGAAAAAATTTCCGGTAATTTTTCGAAAATAAATTGTTGTAACAACTTAGGTAAAAAGACAGGATTTGGAGAAATAATAGCTGCGAATTTTTCAGGTACTTTACCAATAATTTCCTTAAAATTTGACATTCAAATAAAAAAAATGAACGTTTCATCGAATTCAAAAATCAAAGTTATCCTTACAGGGGCTACGGGAATGGTAGGTGAAGGCGTGCTGCATGAATGTTTATTAAATGACCATGTTCAGCAGGTTTTGGTTTTAAACAGAAAGCCATGTGGAATTACGCATCCCAAATTGAAAGAAATTATTCATAATAACTTTTTTGATCTTTCTCCTGTTGAAGCGCAATTGGTAAATTATGATGCCTGCTTTTTTTGCCTTGGAGTTTCCTCGGTGGGCATGAAAGAGGATGAATATTTCCCGCTGACCTATACCTTAACCTTGCATGTTGCAGAAACATTATCGCGGCAAAATGCAGGTATAACGTTTTGCTATATTTCAGGAGCAGGAACGGACAGTACTGAAAAAGGAAGAATGATGTGGGCAACGGTGAAAGGCAAAACAGAAAATGACCTTATGAAACTTCCTTTTAAGAAGGTATATAATTTCCGTCCGGCTATTTTAGAGCCTACCAAAGGTTTAAATAACACCTTAAGCTTTTACAAATACCTGGGGTGGCTATTGCCTGTTATGAGGCTGATTGCGCCAAATCAAATTTGCACCCTGAAAGAATTAGGGCAGGCTATGATAAATGTGGTGATCAGGGGTTATGCAAAGCCAATCCTTGAAGTAAAGGACATTCATATGCTCGCAAAACAGGAAGTCACGGCAATCAGATAATTAAACTTTTTGCATAATAATGTCAAAATTTGTTATGTAAAATTCAGCAGTTCCAATTTCCCGGAATTTGGTTCCGGCCGGCGCCATCTCCTGCCAAAATCTTTTATCCTGATTTATAAAATATTGTTGCAGAAGTAATATTTTTAGCTAAACTTTGCTAAAAATATTAGTAATTAAGTCATGTACTTAAACTGTAAAACTTACTATAGTTTCCGGTACGGCACTTTCTCAACGGAAGAGTTGGTGCGTGCTGCTGCAGATAGGGGTGTTTCCTCGCTGGCGCTGACCAATATCAACAGCACCTGTGACATTTGGGAGTTTGTACAGCTTTGTAATGGTAATGGCATTAAGCCCGTGGCAGGCGTTGAGGTGCGTAATGAGGATACCTTTCTGTATGTACTGATCGCGGCAAATGCGGAAGGGCTGGCATGGATACATGAATTTCTTTCCCGGCATTTAATGGCAAAAAAGCCCTTTCCGGAAGTAGCGGACAACCCGTATTTTTTTAATAATATTTCAGATGGCTTCGTAATTTATCCCCTGCATACAAAACCATTAGATGCATTGCTGCCCAATGAAAGGGCCGGCGTACGGCCGTGGGAAGTAAATAAACTCATTACTCCGGGATGGAAGAATCATGCAGATAAACTGCTAGTACTGCAGCCGGTTACGTTTCAAAATAAAATCTATTTCAACCTGCACAGGCTGCTGCGTGCCATCAGTAAAAACTGTTTGCTTTCCAAACTACCTGCCGCTGCACAGGCTTCGGAGGAAGAAACTTTTGTGGCTCCCACTGACCTTTTACAGGCATTCCGGGAATATCCTTTCATTGTTACCAATACGTATAAACTGATGGAGGCATGCACGGTATCCCTGGATTTTCGTGCCGATAAAAATATGCAGTGCTACAGCGCCGGCAAAGAAGACGATAAAGTGTTTCTGCACAAGCTGGCTCACGATGGATTTTTAAAACGCTATGGTAAAAAAAATAAAACCGCTTTACAGCGACTGGAAAAAGAGTTAAAAATTATTGACGACCTGGGTTTTAATGCATACTTCCTGATCAATAATGATATTGTTCATTACGCCGAATCCAGGGAGTTTTATCATGTGGGCCGCGGCAGCGGCGCCAATTCAATAGTGGCTTATTGCCTCAGCATTACTGACGTGGACCCTATTGAACTGAATTTGTATTTTGAGCGTTTCTTAAATCCTGAACGTACCTCGCCGCCCGATTTTGATATTGATTTCAGTCACACAGACCGGGATGAGGTGATCGATTATATATTTAAACGCTTCGGCAGGGGCCACGTAGCCCTGTGCGGCTCCTTCTCCACCTTTAAGCATGATGCCGCCATACATGAATTAGGGAAAGTATTTGGTTTGCCTGAAGAAGAGATCAAGGCATTGCAAAGAGCCAATGGCCCGCAGGATCATATTCAAAAACTGATATTGCAATATGCAAAATTATTAAAAGGCTTTCCTAACATTATGTCCATTCATCCCTGCGGCATGCTGATCACGGAAGAAAAGATAACCAGCTATGCCACCTGCTTTTTGCCGCCCAAGAATTTTACCGGTGTGCAGATGGATATGTTCACCGCCGAGGATATAGGTATTAATAAGTTTGATATCCTCAGCCAGCGCGGGCTGGGGCATATCAAAGAATGTTTACATCTTATTAAACAGAATACAGGGAAGGAGATAGACATTCACAACTTTAAAAAGTTCCGTAATGATGAAGGCATAAAAAAACAAATCCGGGAAGCCAATACGATTGGTTGCTTTTACATAGAATCGCCCGCCATGCGGCAGTTATTAAAAAAACTGTGTTGTGATGATTACCTGACGCTGGTGGCGGCAAGCAGTATTATACGCCCCGGCGTGGCACAATCCGGCATGATGCGTGAATATATTTACCGCTACCACAACCGGGATAAAATTGAATACCTGCACCCACTTTTTGAAGAACATTTAAGTGAAACTTTTGGCGTAATGGTTTTCCAGGAAGACGTTATAAAGATCGGGCATTACTTTGCCGGGTTAACCCTGGGAGAAGCGGATGTACTCAGAAGGGCCATGAGCGGGAAGTATAAGAATAATAACAAGTTCTTTATCATAAGGGATAAGTTTTTGCTCAACTGTAAAAACCTCGGCCATCCTGATGAACTGGCAAAAGAAGTGTGGAGGCAGATGGAAAGTTTTGCGGGATATAGCTTTAACAAAGCGCATTCGGCAAGCTTTGCCGTGGAGAGTTATATGAGCCTTTATTTAAAAACGTATTTCCCCAAAGAGTTCATGGTAGCCGTCATAAACAACTTCGGCGGTTTTTATTCAAGGGAACTCTATTTCCTGGAATTGCTGAAGACGGGCAGTGTAATCAATGCCCCTTGTATAAATAACAGCGAAGTGTACACGAATATAAAAGGTAATGAAGTATATGTGGGGTTTATTCATGTCAAGCGGTTACAATCAAAATTCGTTGAAATAATTATTGAGGAAAGAAAAGCAAACGGTCATTACCTGCACCTGCAGGATTTTATTGAACGCACCAATGCAGGCCTGGAGCAGCTAAATACTTTGATCAGTATTGGCGCCTTTCGCTTTACCGGTAAATCAAAAAAGCGGTTATTATGGGAAGCCAATTTTTTGCAGAAAAAAAATCAGCCCGAATTGCACACCGGCCAGCCACTATTTGAAGAGGCGCCCTTGCAATTTTCTTTGCCTGAATTAACCGATCATCATTTGGATGACCTGTATGACCAGATAGAAATTATGGGCTTCACGCTTACCAATCCCTTTGCATTGGTGGATGATGATCCCAGGAAATATATACGCGCAAAAGATCTTGCCGGGCATATTGGTAAAACCGTTACCTGCCTTGCTTACTTTATTGCACACAAGCATGTAACTACAAAAAATAATGACCAGATGTATTTCGGAACATTTGTAGACAGCAATTTAGACTGGATTGATACGGTACACTTTCCGGAGATTGCCAGGAAATACCCGATTAACAACAGCGGCTTTTATAAAATTACCGGTAAGGTGGTTGAAGATTTTGGGGTGCAGAGTATAGAAGTTTCTAAAATGATAAAGGTCGGCTATAAAAACAGGAGTTATTCAAACCTTATGTAATGATATTAAGTAAGGACAGGCATATTACCCACATGGACCTGGATACATTTTTCGTATCTGTTGAATATTTGCGTAATGCCCGGCTCAGGGGTAAGCCGATACTGATTGGCGGCATGAGCGATCGCGGCGTGGTGGCGTCGTGCAGCTATGAAGCAAGGAAATTCGGTATCCACAGCGGCATGCCTATGAGGGCTGCGTTGCGGCTGTGCTCGCATGCCATCATAGTAAAAAGTGATTATGAAGCGTACAGTAAATATTCAAAGATGGTAACGGAAATCATAAAGGATAAAGTACCCTTATTTGAAAAAGCCAGCATTGATGAATTTTATATTGACCTTACCGGTATGGACCGGTTTTTTGGCTGCCGCAAATTCAGTGATGAGTTGAAAAGAAGCATTTTTAAAGAAAGCGGCTTACCCATTTCTTACGGACTGGCCTCTAATAAGCTGATCAGCAAGGTGGCTACCAACGAGGTAAAACCGAACGGCCAGATAGAAATACCATTTGGTGATGAGAAAACATTCCTGGCGCCTTTAAGTGTAATGAAGATGCCCGGCATAGGGAAAGAAACAGGGTATAAATTATTGAAAATGGGCGTGGAAACGGTTAAAATCCTGAGTGAAATACCGGTTATCATGATGCATAACCTTTTGGGAAAAAACGGAATTGAACTGCATAAGCGTGCTAACGGGATAGATGAAACGCCGGTAATTCCTTTCCGGGAACAACAGTCTGTAAGTACCGAACAGACCTTTGATTCAGATACGATTGACATGGTATTTTTACATAAAGAGCTGGTGCGGATGACTGAAAAAATTGCTTTTGAGCTTCGCTCAAAAAATAAACTTACGGGTTGCGTTGCAGTAAAAATCCGTTACAGTGATTTTCAAACGGAGCAAAAACAGGCATCCATATATTATACCGCTGCCGACCATGTGTTGCTGAAAAAGGTAAAAGAATTATTTGATAAACTATACAACAGGCGCCAGCTAATACGATTGATCGGGGTGCGCTTTACAGACCTGATTGCCGGAACTTACCAGATCAACCTGTTTGATGATACCCAGGAAACCATAAGATTATACCAGGCCATTGACAGTGTAAAAAAACAATATGGAGAGAGCTACCTGATTCGTGCCGGAGGGTATTATAAAAATAAAGATTACAGGTATGTCCGGTAAAAATTTAAGAATTTAATTCAAGGGCGGGCAGGTCTTCATATTTAAACTCTTTAGTTGGTTCCAGGGCTGCCCTGAAATCTTTGGCAATTGTATGAGCCTGCATTTTATCAGCGGGAAACTGTGTAGCGGCAATTTCCAAAATTCTTTTCTCATTGAGATCGCCAAAAATCCATTCATAAGCAAGGTCATCATTTAAAATAGTTGGCATTCTCTTTTTACTATTGTGCACCTGCGCCATTAATTCATTTGCTTTCGTGGTAACTATAGCAAAAGATTCAACGTGTTCCCCGGTATTTTTATCCGTCCAGGGTTGCCAGATACCCGCCATAAAAGAATAATTTCTATTCTTTAAGGTGATGTAGTAAGGGTACTTGTTTGCAGATTTTAAAGGCAGCCCTGTTCTCTTATTCAGCGGATATACGTGCCTCCATTCATAAAAGCCGGATGACAATACAAGGCATCTTCTTTTTAATGCTGAGTCTTTATAAATTTTTCCCGGTAACAGCAATTCTTCACAAACTGCATTCAGCGTGAGAATCGGGGGATGATATTTTCCTTTATCATCTTTATAACCATTTCGCATCTTAAAAACATCTTCTCTCGTTTTCAGGTAATGCGGAATAAAACCCCATTCCATTTGCACAATATCGAAATCATTCTTTTCAGGATTAGGTTTTAAAACTGCATTTTGACTATAATCAAAACCTATCTGCAGATCACGGGACAAAAAATCATGCCTGGCAACCAGTTTTTCCAGGTTCTTTAACCGGATATATTCCTCATGATTGACTCTTTGGCCGTTATAGTAGCACATTGATTGCCTGGTTTAAAAATATCCGTAAATTCCCGCTGCAACTTCCCCTGCTTCCCTTTTCAATAAACCAAATTATGAAAAACCGGCTATATTAAAAGGCTTTAAAATACTGCTTGAAATATTTCTGATTCCTTATCTTACCTTTCAGGTTTGAAAAATATATTAACTGCGTTGCTTTGTTTTGTAATGATTTCCGCATTTGCACAAACTGAAATTAAAGCGGATGATGCCTGGAATCATATTGGAGAAACGGTTAAGATTTGTACTAAAACATATGGAGGAAAATATTTTGACAAGCACTCGCTCACATTGCTGAATGCAGGAGGTTTTTACCCTGATGCACCACTGACAATTGTAATAAGAGGTAAATTGAGAGATGAATTTAACAACCCTGAGGAATATTACAAAGGTGCTGAAGTTTGTATAACGGGAAAGTTAGAAATTTACAGGGAGAAACCAGAAATTGTGATATTCAAAAAGAACCAGATTGAGGAACAATTGAAAGACCATGCTGAGCAGGAGCCTGAATAGATCTTTCAATAAAATTTACTTCATTTTCTCCGGGCCAAATTCAGTATTCTTCTCAACATTTTTTTGAATCCGGAAATTTCCCCTGGGATTAATCTTCAGGCCCAATTAGTGTTTGCTCCGAAATCCTTCAAATAATTTCTAAAATGATCAGGCTGAGATGAAACGACCACCGTTCTAAAATAATCAAGATCATATGCTTCTATTTTTCCCCTTACGAAAAAAAGCTAATGATTTTGTTTCTAAAAAAATATAGGCGAAATTTTCCTAAAAATTAATTTAAGTAATTGAATAAGAAAATTTTAGACATAATGAAAAATCGTGTTTAAAAATTACTCCCAAATACAAACCAAAGTGAAACTAAACTTACAATAAAATAAAACGTAAACCGTTAATAGAATGTTGATTATACTAAATCCCCAAAATTTATTATTGCGAATTTGATGAAATATCCATAAGGAAAGCAATGAAAGCATTTTTTATGGTTTTGATGCAATATGCATCTCCTAAAGTCCGGTACTATGATAAATCTTGACAAAGAAAAGACAATAAGGAAAATTGCTGGCCTGAAAAAGACTATTGTTCAATTGCTTCTGGCAACAGCAACTTTCATATTCAATTTTCAAAACGGATACAGCCAAACTACTGTCTCCCATACTACAAATGGAACCTATAGCTGGACTTGTCCCGCAGGAGTAACAAGTGTAAATGTACAATGTTGGGGTGCTGGCGGTGCAGGTGGAGGAGTAACTTCAAACGGAACCTATGGCGGCGGCGGCGGTGCAGGGGGCGCATACGTAAGCACCAACAGTATTTCTGTAACCCCTGGAAATAATTATACAGTGACTGTGGGTAAGGGAGGAAGCGGCGGCACAGGAAATGGATCGTCAGGAGGAAATTCATGGTTTAGCTCATCAGGCACCATTCTTGCGTCAGGAGGGGCTGGGGGACAATCAAATAACGGAAGTCCGGGTACTGGTTCAACTATCGGTTGTATAGGGACAACAATTTATAAAGGTGGTGATGGAATCGGTGGAAACGGAACTTATAGTGGAGGCATCTATTACTATGGCGGCGGCGGCGGCGGCGCCGGGTCTGGTGGTAACGGAGGCAGTGCGGGATCAAGTAGTACTTATGGTGGTACAGGAACTGCAGTAGGTGGTGGTAATGGCGGAGGCTCTGCTACCGGCAACGGTTACGCAGCTTCTGCCGCAGGTGGCGGGGGTTCGGGAGCGTGGACTACAAATAGCACACATTATTCCGGCGGCAACGGTGCTGATGGCAGGGTAGATATTACTTATGTACCTCCACCGACAATAACAAGTTTTACGCCATCCAGCGGTTGCGGATATTCAACTTCGGTGGTAATCATCGGAACTAATTTTACTGGAGCTACGGCTGTTACTTTTGGTGGTACAAATGCCGGTTCATATACAGTAAATTCGTCAACCCAAATAACGGCAACACCAGGGGCCGGGACTACAGGAACTATTAGTGTAACCACTCCAGCTGGAACAGGAACAAGCGCATCTTCTTTTACATTCAACGCAGTTCCAACTACAACGGGAGTATCTATTTGCCAGGGAGGTTCAGGATCCCTTGCATCTTCAACTACCTGTTCTTCTGTTGGTCCGACTCCAATAGGTCCTATTGATGCAGGAACAGGTGCAACCAGCGGAGGTGCTGGAACAGCCTGGTCGAATCCCGGAAATGTTATTGCCAATGACAATGTTTATACTACGGTTTCCGGCACTGGTTCTGCATTTTCAGAATACCTGTATGCGACTAACTACGGGTTCTCAATACCTTCAACTGCAACTATAACCGGAATCCAGGTCGCCATAGGGCGTTACACTTCAGGTTCGGGGGAAACCGCATATATTCAGGACAATTCTGTGCAATTATTGCAGGGAGGAACGGGAGGAGGGACGAATGAAGCATATACTTCAACAAACTGGCCCACAAGCGAGGGTACGGCAAATTATGGAACAACAACCGATCTTTGGGGCTCAACCTGGACTCCGGCTCAAATAAACAATTCAGGTTTCGGGGTTCAACTTAAGGTAAACAATACAAGTGGCTCTCATTCCAGGACTGCCAATGTAGATTATATTGAAGTCACCGTAACCTATACCATTTCGGGAACCTTAAATTGGTACACAGTTTCATCCGGTGGATCATCAATTGGCACAAGTACTCCATTCAACCCGGTAGGGGTGGTGGGTGCAGGGCTTACAGATACGAAAACGCCCGGTACTACTACCTATTATGCGGAATGTCCGTCCGTTCCCGGTTGTCGTGCTGCCACCAATTTCACCATAACAGCGCCATTTGCAGTAAATATTCCACAAATTCCTACTACAAACATAATAGCTTATTATAAATTTAATGGCAACGCAAACGATGCAACGGGCAATGATAATGGAACCCTGCAGAACAGTCCTACATCTATTGCCGACCGTAATGCGATTTCAAATGCTGCCTATAGTTTCAATGGAAGCAGCCAGTATGTTTCCACTGCCAATTCGTATGCAAGCCCGGGCCCGTCTGATTTTACTATATCAATCTGGTTCAAAGCCAATACAACTTCGGGCGGTAAGTTAATCGGTCTTGGAGATGCCCAGACAGGATTAAGTAGTAATTATGACCGTCATTTATATATGAATAATACCGGCAAAATTTACTTTGGCGTATATCCTAATGCGGTAGTAACGATCAGTTCTCCCTTATCTTATAATGATAATAACTGGCACCTTGCAACGGCAACTTTATCTTCTACCAACGGTATGGCATTATATATTGATGGGGCGCTTGTTGCTTCAAACGCTAGTAATAAAACAGCGCAAACAAATTATAATAGATACTGGAGAATTGGCTATGATAATCTTAACGGTTGGACCTCACAGCCAACAAGTAATTATTTTAACGGAGCCCTGGATGATGCGGTCATTTATGGTACTGCACTTAATGCAGCACAGGTGGATACCTTATATAATCCCCCGGCAGTCGCTGGTAATAACGGGCCGGTTTGCGCAGGTGCGTCCTTAAGCCTAACCAGCGTCACGGCAAGCGGGGCCACTTATGCATGGACAGGGCCAAATAGTTTCAGCTCATCTTCTCAAAATCCAACATTTTCATTCACAGCAGCAAATGCTGGAGCTTATTCGCTCGTTATTTCATCAGGAGGTTGCTCGGCAAATGCCTCTACCACTGTTTCATCCCTCACAACTCCAGGTCAATGGACCGGTAACATTAATAACAACTGGAATAATGTTAACAACTGGTGCAGCGGTACGCTACCGGTTATCTCAACCAATGTTACTATTCCGGCAACAGCAACCAATATGTCAGTTGTTAGTGATAATCAATTGTGCAATAACCTGTTAATTAATACCGGGGCTTCACTCACTATAAACACGGGGGGAACTTTGCAAATTGCCGGCACCATATCCAATTCAGGTACATTTGATGCCACTAATGGTACTATCGAAATGAGTGGGACTGCTGCGCAAACAATACCTTCAGGTTCTTTATATAACAATGCATTGACGAACCTTATCATTAATAACTCCAATGCAAGTGGCGTTACGCTCGGCGGACCTTTGGATATTTATGGGTCGGTAACTTATGCAGGTACCGGTGAAGTTCTGAATACCAATAACAACCTTACTTTTAAGTCAAGTGCTTCGGCCACAGCATGGTTAGGTAGCATGACCGGTAATACCATAAATGGACAAGCAACTGTGGAACGATACCTTTCTGCACAAAAAGGCTGGAGATTCTTATCGGTACCTACCAATACAACCCAAACCATACAGCAAGCGTGGCAGGAAGGCTGCGGAGCAAATGCTAACTGCGTTCCCGGTTTTGGTACTCAAATTACGGGAGCAGCAGGCACTTTTGGCGGTTTTGATATGACATCTTCTGCTCCATCTTTGAAGACATACAATTCATCAACCAATACATGGGTAGGGGTTGCTAATACCAACAGCACAAATATTGCTGCAAAATATGGTTACCTGATATTTTTCAGGGGAGACAGGAGTGTTACTTCTGCCTTTGGTACAGCTACTTCATCCGTTTTGCGTAATAAAGGTAACCTGTATGTTGGTTCCCAGCCGGCAATAAACATTTCGTCCAATCAATTTGGATCAATAGGTAATCCTTACGCATCTGCATTAGATATGCGCAACATTACCAAAACAGGATTAAAAGATTTCTTTTATGTATGGGATCCAAAGTTGGGAGGGGGATCGGGTTATGGCGGCTACCAGACTTTTTCCAATAGTGGCTCAAATTACGTAGTTACCCCTGGTGGTGGTAGTTATGGCTCAAGTGGCAGTACCAATAATTATATTCAGAGCGGACAGGCTTTCCTCTTGCAGGCAACTGCATCGGGCGGCAGCATCACTCTTACAGAGGCAGCAAAAACCAGTGGCAGTGCACTTGTATCATCACCTGTAGCCCCGCCATCATCTTCCTTAATAGTTAATTTATACGGCGTAAATCCAGATGACAGTACTTATATGGCTGATGGGTTCATCGTAAATTATGGCGAAAACTATAGCAACCTGGTAGATGATATGGATGCAATAAAATCAACTAATTCGTCAGAGAACCTGTCAAGCAACAGGACCAATAATTTATTGGTGATTGAAAGAAGGCATTCTCTTACTGCCGAAGACACCATATTCTTCAATCTTACGAATGTAAAGGTGCAGAATTATCAATTTGTAATAACTGCTTCACAATTAGCTCAGCCTGGATTAACGGGCTATTTAGTTGATAATTACCTGGGCACTCAAACTCCACTAAATATTGATGGAACTACCACTATAAATTTTAATATTGCCAACATTCCTGGTTCTTACGCCTCCAATCGCTTCGAAATTTTATTTACACCATCCAAATTGCTGCCTGTTATTTTCACTTCGGTGGAAGCATATCAGCAAGACAATGGGAATATTATTGATTGGAAAGTGAGTAATGAAGCAAACGTGAAGCAGTATGAGGTGGAAAAATCTTCTGATGGATTTACATTTGCAACATTGACAATTACTCCACCTACAGCCAATAACGGCGGTTCAGCGAGCTACGAGGCTACTGATGGTCAACCTTTCCAGGGAGTGAACTATTACCGGATAAAAAGTGTAGACATCAATGGGAATGCTACTTATTCACAAATTATGAAAGTTCAACCGGTAATATCATTGAACAGTGACATATCCGTTTATCCGAATCCGTTGCAAAATGGCACCATTAATTTGCAATTTGTTAACCAGGCATCCGGTAGTTACACGGTGCGTGTAATAGACCAATTAGGCCAGCCGGTAATCATCAAACAAATTATGCATAGTGAAGGAACCAGCACTGAAACAATCCAACTGCAAAAAAGCGTGGCTCACGGTGTTTACCAGGTTGAAATAACCAGACCTGATGATGATAAAAAAATGATCAAGGTAATTTTTTAATGTTTTATTGCCAGTCATATTTTTTTCCCGGTTCTAAAACGGTAATGGATATTTAAAAAATAAAAGGAGGTTTGATTAATAATATGTTCATCTGAGTCACCAAACTGGCAACTGATGAATGTCTCCAGTTT
>OBLU010000563.1_pt1 | contig 34888 bp, 34 predicted proteins | sample 1518681 | NCBI WGS metagenome assembly OBLU01 (sample SAMEA3539304, study PRJEB22396) | soil metagenome | biome: tundra; feature: field; material: soil | place: USA | collected 2010-05 | depth 0.15 m
ACCGACATGAAGCATAAGCCCCATTACCGGACGAAGGGAAGGAGAGCCAAGAGCAGGCTGCGCCGGTGGACTTGTCAGGCTGGGGTTACCTAGGTAGCTCGCCAGCGAGAGCGCCTGGTGGCGCGGGCGCGACCCCAGCAATCTAGTTATCGATTACACTGCGTCGCTGAGAGGATTGTTTAACTGAATAGCCTGTAATGCTGCGTTACACCCGACTTCCCCTGTGAAGGGGTAGGTCCATCGCCCGCAAGACCGATCATAAAGACGCGATCGCCAGACCATGAGTCCACCAGCCTCCCCTTCGGTCCAGAGCCATAAGGTTGAGCATCGTCAAATTCGTGATCGGAAGACCGCAGTCCAGGACGGTGAAACCTGAATTAGTGTGAGATCGCACCCTCTGCATTGACGCAGGATTCCTCTTCCAGTTCCTCTTCGCCTTGACCATCGTCGTCCGCATCGGAGTCCTCCACGTAACACATTCTCTCCGGGAAGGAGATCAGGTATTCTGGGACGACCTCAAGTTGATCCCAGAAATTAACCCGATGAATTCGAATGCACGGACGGAGTTCGATCCTCGTGGCCATCGAGCCCTTAAGTTCACCCTTGGCTGGGTAGTGTACCTCCACAGCGTATTCACTGCGGAGCAGTTGAAAGGCGGCGGGGTTGAACAACGACCGCAGGTATACGAGAGCACAATCCCTAGCAAACACCGATTTGAACCCTCTAAACCCGGTCTCCTGTTTGGGTGCGTAGTCGAGGCGCGACCGGGCATCAGGAACTCCAATGATGTCGAGCCAGTTCTTGCATTCCCTATCCGGATCGGGAAGCGGGTGGTTGGTGAAGTCCAGGAAGTACCCCGCAGACCAACCGTCGCAAGCCAACTGGAACAACGGCACCTCCTCGTCGCTAGCAATGGATGCGGCGACGTTGACCCGATCGATAATTCCCTCATCGACGAGACGGCTGACGGTCGTACGAATATGGCTCTTGGGAAGTTGTGTTATGTCGTGGATAAGTTCGGTCGTCGACCAGCAGCGAATCGCTGCAAGCGCGAGGACAACGAGGCGATCAGCCGGCGTGCAATTCCTGCTTCGAAGCAGGCCCAATACATCAGGTGAGTAATCCAAGGTTTTCATCGTTCTTCTCCTTCGTATTGCTGGTGGCGATGGACCTGTCATCGTCTTCGTGACCTACAGGCAAAATCGCTCAAAAGTTGACGACTCCGAGGACATCAAACCTGGCGGTTCTGCTTGAATAATCGCGGACCTGTCCGTGCTTGAATCCAAGTTCGCGGGCAACGTGGTTGAGGCACTTCAGCAGTTGCTGACGGGTGTGGGCAGATGGCCTCGGCTCTTCGCCAGGCAGGGACAGCGGGCGGGATTCACCATGATCCATATCCGAAAGACGAGTGATCCAGCCGTACCAGCAAGGTTCATCATCGCGACCGAGTTCGTTTCGATTGATGTTGAGAATGCAGACGTCGTAGACGGGATGGATTTCTCGACGTGATTCGTTCGAAGACCACGAACAAGGTTCATCTACGAAGAATCAACGCTCCCGCGTTGAAGTGTCTGGTCGAACTTGCAGATTCTTTACGTAAAAAGAACAGGCGGGCAAAAAGGGACGCGAAGAAGCCGAAGCCGGTTCCACTCGACTTTACCCCTCACCTGAGACCGGAGGCAGTGAGTTCTGAAGACGCTATTTGGCTGGAGAAGGAACTCGACACAATCTTGGACAGGGCCAATGCAGGTGACCCTGAGGCTGGCATCAGCGACTTCGAAACTGTGTACTTACGCGATGCAGTCTTTGTCCTGCTGCGTTCCATGGAGGAACTGGAACATTACGAGTTGGTTCGCGGTACGTACAGCAGGTTCAAGCGGGTGCGCGACAATGCGAAGGGCTCGAAGGGCGCACTCAGGGATAAGCTGGTGGAGCTTCCCTGCATCCGGATTCAACGTCAGTATTTGAACCCTGACCCTCTGAACGCTACGGAGATGACCCCCTTCAGGGGGATCAAACTCGAACTCGATAACGATCTTGACTTCGATGACGATTCGTTTGATGAGGACGCACCGTTCGCGAGCGTGGATCTTCTCAATACTGACTCGGAAGAATTCGAGGATGGTGAGGATGAGGAGGATGGTGAGGATGAGGAGGATGAGTATTAACGGCACGCCGTGACGCCCTTATAGAGCCCTCCGCCAGATGTGGCGTGAACGATCGGCTCGATGCACATTCCTCGATGGATGGCTGAACCAAGTGATACCAGAGCCAATCCATGCTCCTCGCGACGCGCCCTGGGTCATCGTGGGGCCTCGTTTTTGAAGAGAAAACTGTCAGAACCACGAAAACTCGGACGTTCGGACTTGGAAGCTGGAGGACCATTAGTGGATGGCCGCGAAGCGACGTTGCCCGACGAGGAGACTTCGTCGGCGTCAACGCTCACGCGGTTCCAGGCGTAGCCTCTGCGTTACGACTGTGAACTGCAGCCCGCGAACGATCAGATCCACCTCGATGATGCACCGGTCGCTGCGAAGCAGAGAACGCTGACGGCACCAGCGGGATGCAACCCACGCCCGATCGACGCATGCGATGATCTCCACGGCTTCAATCTACCGGTGCATCCACCCTAATCGGGGGTACCCCTTACCATCACTCAACCTTCAGCGACCCCACCTTGCGCCTCTGGCGAGGTCGAAAATTGAGCATGACGTCCCAAAAAGGGTGATTCAGGGCAGATTCGAGTTGGGGTACTCAATGACCCAAAGGAAGCAGAGCCATACTGACACGCCCGCAGAAGGCTGCATGTCACCGACTTGGAACTTCACGAGACGTTGTCGCGTTTAGCTGCGCGATCGTCTCAACGGCGCCATGCTTAAAGAGGTGGGCAATATCATGGGTTCGCAAACGACGAGTGAGTCCATCGACGAGAAGGCTCTGGTTGTCACGATCCCGCTCGGCGACAGCCACATGCGCCCCGTTGGAATTTTGGCAGATTTTCTGGCGCCGGGCAGAGCGTCGAAGGTATTTTCAGAAATCTTTATTGAAAAACCCGCGAAATTCCAGTTTGCACTGTAGTACTGAGTGTGGCATCCAACGGACCCAGCCCGACTCGCATTCTGTATGACCGCAAAGGCGCGGCAGAACAGTTGTCGATCAGCATTCGGGCGTTGGCGTATATCCTCTCTCGTGGTGAACTCTCCACGCGGCGCTTTGGGAACAAGGTGCTGATCCCCCATTCCGAACTGGTGCGTTGGGCGAAGAGCCACCATACCGCCCCGGTCAAATCCAGTTCCAAAAATTCCCTGCCCCTCGACAAGGCTGCGTGACGTGGTTCGTTGCCTAGGATCACGGAGCCCCTGCGGACTTTAGCTGTACCCTGATTTACAGGGTGAGAGCGGATGCCACGCAAACCGAAGGAACAGAAGCACAAGGGTGTGTATCAGAAAATAAAAGGTTCCGGGATCTGGTGGATCCGATACGTGGGCCTTGACGGCAAGCGCAGGACTGAGCGCATCGGCAACTTCGGCGACGCCGCCAATCTCTACGAGGAACGGAAAGCCGCAATCCGTCGTGGCGCAGTCATGCCGGTGGTGCATCGCCGGGGGGCACGTTGGGCGACCCTAGTTGAGGACGCCCTCACTTACTCCGGTGAAAATCATCTGGACAAGCGGAATTTCAAGCAACGGCTGGAGGAGACTCTCCCCGAGTTCGGAAAGCGGATCGCGGAGTCCATCACTGCCGCGGAACTGCGCGAGTGGCTTTCGGAGATGAAGACAGACAACGAGTGGTCAAACGCCACTTTCAACCGTTACAAGGCCGCGATCTCTAAAGCATTTAAGTTGGGGATGCAGGAGAACAAGGTCTCGCGCAACCCTGCTCGGCTTATCCCCCAGTTCAAGGAGCCGCTTGGCCGTGTGAGATTCCTCACAGATGAGGAGGAAGTGCGGCTCAGGCGTACCTTAGTCAACCGCCCCAACTGCATACCGCAACTCGACGTTGCCCTGCAGACTGGTATGCGGAAGGGCGAGCAGTTCACCGTGACGCCCGACCAGATCGACTTCAAGCAGAAGCACATTTACCTCATCAAGACGAAGAACGGCAGTGATCGGTACGTTCACCTCAACACAGAGGCAATGAGCGTCCTGAGAGAATTGATCGCGTCTAGAAAGAGACTCCGGCTTGGTTCAGGCGACACCCTCTTCGTCGGAAGGAACAAAGCCCCCATTTCCGATCCGAGTGAGTGGTTCGACAACGCAGTGGCAGAGGCGAAAATCGAGGGCGTCACCTGGCATACGCTGCGCCACACTTTCGCCAGCCGCTTAGTGATGAAGGGGGCCGGGCTAAAGACCGTCCAAACTCTTATGGGGCATAAAACTATTGCCATGACGGCCCGGTATGCTCACCTTTCCCCTGAGCACCAGCTTCAGGCTCTTGAACTGCTCGTGCCGCGTACCCCTGCCAAAAAGCGCGGTACAAAGTAGGTACAAAATGGTTCCCAATATGGCTACCACACTAAAAATGTCCTCCCGCCCTCGGAGGCCATAAATCTCTAAACTCTCTGTGTTTAATGGTGCCCGGAGGGGGACTTGAACCCCCACGACCGGTTAAGGTCTGCGGATTTTAAGTCCGCTGCGTCTGCCGATTTCGCCATCCGGGCATACCGAAAACTACCTCAATAGAATCACAGATCTATTTAAAGCTTTATCTGCCGTGCTCAACCCGCGCGTCTAGCTGACGTCGCGGCCTTTTCAATGATAACCCTCGGCTAGGCCAGCACGTTTGGCTAGAGTTCCGAACTCGAAGCTGCCCGGGCACTGCAAGTCACACGTCCTTTTTAGCGAGCTTCTGTGCAACCTGCATCAAGTTCTCTGGCCGCCCGACATCGCACCAATCGTATTGATCGGCCGGAAAGGCGATGATCGTTTCCCCTTGTGAGGCGAAACGTAGATAGGTCGTGATGATCGAGAATGCGCCCTCTTCCGGCATCTTCGCCAGCAGGCGGGGCGAAATGACATGAACTCCGGAAAATGCCCAGGCTCGCACGTCAACCGCAGACCGAACCAGCTCATTTTTTCCATCGCGCCCCGCTCGACGTCCGCAGAGTTGGCCTTCCCCATCAAACAACAAATAGCGCAAAGTTTCCCTGTCCTGCACCGCGAGGGTGGCGAGGGCGTTCTGTCCCACGTGGCGCCGGACCATGCGCCCGAGATCGATGCTGCTGATCACATCCACGTTGTGCAGAATGAACGGCTCCTCCAGGCTTCCACCATCCAGGAAAAAATGCGCAGCCTTTTTTAAGCCGCCGCCTGTGTCCAATAGATGTTCCTCGCGAGACACCTCAATCCGCATGCCGAAATTGTCGTTGGCTTTCAGGTAGTCCTGAATCATGTCTGCATGGTGATGCGCGTTAACTATCACCTCGCGCACGTCGAACGAACGCAATCGGCGGAGAACGACCTCCAACAGAGTATGGCCGGCAATTTCCACCAGAGCCTTCGGCCGATCGTCGGTCAACGGCCGCAGGCGTGTCCCTAGGCCCGCAGCCAGAATCATTGCCTTCATTGGCCTGACTTCTCCAGCTCCAAATGCCGGACCACCACTTCCACTCCCTCGCTGCCACGCAGGTGTTTTCCCAACTGCTCGGCAAGGTAGACCGACCTGTGCTGCCCGCCGGTGCAACCGAACGACACCATCAGGTTATTGAACCCGCGGCTCTGATATTGGTTTACGCTGCTGTCCACGAGCGAAAGAACGTTGGCAAGATACTGGTGCACGCTTTCTTTCTGGTTGAGATAATCAATCACTTCCGCGTCCTCGCCGGTCAGCATCCTGAAGCGTTCTTCGCGGCCGGGATTAGGAAGACTGCGTGCATCGAAAACAAAGCCTCCGCCATTCCCTGTTTCGTCGCTCGGCATCTGATGATGAAACGAGAAACTGAAAATCCTCACCGTCAAAACCCCGGAGGGCGAAGACAGGCTCTGGAGTTTTATCGCCCCCAACATGCCCTCGAAAGCATCCATCAACGCCGGCAGAGCGATGGGCAACGTGACATGATGCGCAAGCCAGCGTAAGTTCTTCAGCGCGTACGGCACGCTGCGCAGAAAGTGCGCCTTGCGCTCATAGAAGCCCCGAAAACCATAAGCGCCCAACGCCTGCATGATGCGGACGTAAACGTATGCGTAGTAATGCTCCATGAACGTCTCGCGCTCAACGGGGATAAATCCTGCGAGGCAATTCAGGTAATAGTCGAGTAACTCCTGCCGTAACTCGGGTGGCAAATCAGCCTTGCCGTCGTAGAGCAAAGACGCAATGTCGTATTGCAGCGCCCCTTTGCGGCCGCCCTGGTAATCAAGAAAAAAAGGCCGAGCGTCGCGCAACATGATATTCCGTGACTGAAAATCGCGATAAAGGAAATAGTCGTGGTTGGCCGCGAGCAGGAACTTCGTCAGGCGGCCAAAATCATTCTCCAGCGCCTGTTCATTGAACGGAACACCGGCCAGCCGCAGAAAATAATATTTGAAATAGTTCAGATCCCACGCGATCGACTGCCGATCGAAGCTGCCCCGCGGATAGCACGCCTTGTAGTTCAGATCCCGCCCGGCCTCGACTTGAAAACGCGGCAGTACGGCCACCACTTTTCGATAGGCATCAATCGCTTGTGGAGCGATGACGTCGCCCGTACGATTTCTGCCGAGAAATTCGAAGAGTGTCGTGTCGCCCAGGTCCTCTTCAAGGTAGGCGCCCTGGCTCAGGTCTTCCGCGTAAATCTCCGGTACCGGCAATCCGAGGCGGCGAAAATGCTTCGAAAACTCAAGAAACGCGACGTTCTCCTCGCGAACGGGGTATACGATCCCAATTGCGCTGTTTCCGCCGCCGCACAGGCGGACGATCGCCCGCCCCGAAGCACCAAGATCACCCTGCAGGGGCCGCACTTGATCGGCCGGCACATGAAAATGCTTCTCGAAAAGTCTCTTTAGAACATCCATGAATGTCTTTCCAGGAACTGCTGAAACTGTTCACAACCATACCGAGCGGGGCGAAGCAGGCGCAAGCCGGTGCGGCCTCCGCCTGAAAATCAAGGCAACCTCAATTACATCGCGGGCACCGGGTTCGAACTTAGACGCACACCATCAGGGAAGGCGCGCGGCGAGCTTGGCCGCCAGCGAAGCGGCTTCCTGTGGATCGGGCAGGTTCGCATAGCCTCCGAGATAGCGCCCTTTGCGAAAGATGCAGATTCCGTCGAGGTATTGCGCCTTTGATTGAAACGCCTCGTCCCCGATCTGAGTTGGCGACGCTCCAACAAATCGCTCGCGGAGACCTTTCAACACCTCCGCCGCAGCCTCAGGCGAAGGCTCCTGCACCAAAAAGGCCTGCCCCTGCTTGTATTTCGCCACGTAGCCGCGCTTCAGCTGACGCAGCCCCAGCACACTTTCAGGCACCATGCGTACCGAGATCAGCCCCTCCTTCAGAAACCAATCCACCGCCTCGGGAGCGCGATCTTGTCCCTCAAGATTTTCCAGCATCTTTGCCGCAAAGGCATTCAGCAAGACAGATTGATCGCTGCTTGCGCTCGCCGATGTCTCCACGAGTTCCACGTAATATTTGCCCTTGGCAAAGCTGGCGCTCTGACGTTGAACCTGTCCGCCCATGCCGATCCGTGCAATCGGCAGACTCGGATCGAGGTTGGCAGTGAACATGCCGTAGGCGGCGTCGGCATCGCTCATCTCCGACACATCAATATCAAGCGCGTCCCCGCCAGACTTGCAGGTAATTCCCTCCATGCGCACAAAGCCGAATATCAAGTACCCTTCGGCGCCGCCATCCTTGTAGTCGTAGAGGTTGTCCGCTGCGTACTGGCGTTTTGCACCGGATTGTTCCCAACCCGGCCCGAAATGGCAGTCGAGGTACGCCTGTGCTTGCGCCACCGACGCCGTCATTAAGATGGCCAGCAGGCCCAAACCCCTCATGCAAACAACTCCTGTGCGCGCGCCATCCGGTCCGGCACCCGCACGCCATGCGGACATTGCACCGTGCATTCTGTGCAATCGCCGCAGCGGACCTCACCCAATTTCGAGGCCAACTCGAGATACCTCTCCCGCCCCAGCGCGAACTGCCCGTACCCATCCGAATAGGTCAGGCACCGCAGCACATCGGCTACCGGCAGGCCCTTCTGGCAGGCTCCGTCGCATTTCCCGCACATGCGGCAATAGAGCGGCCGAATCATCTCAAGATGCGCCGCCAGCAGCTTTTCGTCGCTGACAGAGAATCGATGCTCCATCGCCTTCAAGTTCTCTTCCAACTGGTCCATGTCCGTCATGCTGGGAATCGTGGTCGAGATCCCGGGCTTGTCGATCACCCATTTCAACGCCGCCAGCAGCGCACCTTGCCGCTGCAATTTCTGATAGATCGGATCGTCGGGTTTCAGGCTCCGAAAACCTCCCGCCATCACCTTCATCCCCACCACGCCCATGCCGGCTTTCGTAGCGGCACCAATCGCCTGCTCCATTCCAGGGTCCATGGAGAAGTTGTAGGCCGTCAGCACAACGTCGAACACGCCTTTCTGCGCAAGCCAGGGCAACAGCTCCTTCTGACCACCGTGGGTGCTCACGCCGGCAAAACGCATCTTGCCCTGCTTCTTCGCTATCTGCTGCGCCTCGATCATGTCTTCACGAATATCGGCCGCGCTGCCCTTGCCGTGCAGATACCAGATATCCACGTAGTCCGTATTCAACTCGTGCAGGCTGGTATCCAGATCGCTCAACAATCCTTCCTTGTTTTGAGCGGCAGACTTGGTGGACAACACAATCTGCTTTCGCCTGGCCCCCAGCGCAGCGCCCACCATGCGTTCGTTGTTCCCATGCTGATAGCCGCGCGCGGTGTCAAAATAGTTGATTCCGACGTCGGCAGCCCTCTCAATCACGCTGGGATCCGACGTGATCATGCAGCCAAATCCCACCGTCGTCACCTTGAGCCCCGTGCGGCCCAGGGTTTTGTAACTGAGTTTTGCTGGAGATCCGGCGGGGCTCGCGACAGGGTTATCTGACGGCTTGAAAAAACCCAACCCGGAACTCGCACCCACGACAGGAAGCATTAAACCGGCAGATAGAAATTCACGGCGAGAAGTCTTTGACTCCATGGCGATACCCTCCCACGAAACGGATCATCATAAACCGCTCCCGGGCGGCCTGAATGTGATGTAGGTCCGCCTTGCGCCACAAATAGAAAAACGGCCCGTGAACCGACCAGGCCGTTTGAGATTGGTATCGATTTGAAGACCTGCAAAGAGTCAGGTTTCAACCCACCTGAGACTTTGACCCTACTTCATCTCCCGAACCCAGATATTCCTGAAGCTGATCGGCTCGCTCTTGTCGCCGTGCGCCTGCAGCTTGATCGGGGCCTCGGTGTACGCCTTGTAGAAAGGTTTGCCAATGTAGAGCGTCTGTCCCTTCAACTCGAAATGGTTATCCACCAGCACACCGTTAAAAAAGACCGTCGCATAGGCCGGTGTTTTCAATGAACCGTCATCATTAAACGTCGGTGCCGTCCACACCACATCGTAGCTCTGCCACTCCCCAGGCTTGCGGCTCGGATTCGCAAGCGGAATGCTTTGCTTATAGAGGCTGCCGACCATCCCGTTCACATACGTCTTGTTCTCGTAGTTATCCAGAACCTGTAACTCGTAGCCGTCGTCTCCCGGACCCGTCGAAGCCAGAAACACGCCACTATTGCCGCGGGCCTGGCCGCTGCCGGTAATGCTCTCCGGAATCTTCCACTCAATGTGAAGCTGGTAGTCCTTGAAGCTCCGCTTGGTTTCGATGTTCCCGCCCGACTTGTTCACGGTCATCACGCCGTCGTGCACCGTCCATTGGGCCGGTGACTTGTCGCTAACGGTGACCCATTCGTCCACGTTTTTGCCGTCGAACAATACGATTGCATCTGAGGGGGGCGCAGTGCAGGTTGCGCCCGGAGTCACTACCGCGGGAACTGGCTCCCACACTTCGGTTTCCTCAGGCTTGGGCTTGGGCGCGGTCTGCGCGGCTTGCGCCGGTGTCGCTACTCCGTTGGGTTGCGCGCCTTGAGATGCAGCAGGCGAATGTGCGAAGAGGGGAACGGCCGGAGCAATCAGAGCCGCAGACGCGAGAAATCCCAAAAACCAATTGCGTTTCATGAGATGAAAATATACACCTTCGCATCGAGCACCTGCACTCTCCCTATATGGATCCGCGACCACCGGTGCCCGCATTACAAGAGGCCAAGCTTCCGCAGAAGCATGTCGACAAATGCCTCCTGGCTCTTGAGGATCTGTTTGCGCGCCTCTGCGATCAAAAACCACGCGCCCCGGTCGACTTCGGGGAACTCGACCGTACGGCCGGAGCGCGGCGGCCACTCGATCCGGCAAAGGTCGCTCGTCAGCTTCTGCGGATCGCAATTGCCTTCAAATGCCCAGGCGGTCACCAGCTTTCCGCCGGCTTGCTTCACCGCGCCCAGTTCGAGAAACTCCGGCCCCGGAGAAAAGCCCGTCTCTTCCTGGAATTCGCGCTTGGCAGCCTCCAGCGGCTGCTCACTTTCCGCATATTCGCCTTTAGGAATGGACCATGCTCCTTCGTCTTTGTTCGTCCAGAAAGGGCCGCCGGGATGAACCAGAAACACTTCCAGATTCCCCCCGGGAAATCGATACATCAAGAGACCTGCGCTCCGCTTCGCCACTCGAAATCACCCGCTCCAGTATAACTTTGGGCCTTCGTTCCGTTGATGAACTTAGGTGCATTGTTTCGCATCCCAGGGGTAGATGTGCGGGCGCGATCATTTACCATCAGTTGCCATGCTGCTGATCGACGCACAGCTTACCGCAAACCAAGTCCTGCGGGCCTTTCATCGCGATGAGCCCTACCTGTTCCTGGGCTCTGCTTTTACGGCGGTCGGTGTAGTTGCCATCGGCCTTTGCGCCGTCCGCCGCCGATTTGATCCTTTGCTGATCTGGCTGGCTATATTCGCTCACTTTTACGGCCAGCGGCTATGGCTTGAATCCAACCTCCTCTACCTCACGCTGCCTGACACTGAGTTCATCCACCGGTTGCGCACTGCGGTGGACTACCTTGTGCCCATTCCCGCTTTCATCTTCTTTCAAGTTGCAGGCTTCGTGGGGCGCAAGGCCAAACCCTTCACCATTGCGCTGGTGATTCTGTTCCTCGCTCTGGTCATCGGCACGTTTATCCTGGGCCCATTGGCCGTATTCAGGACCATCAACAACGTGACGGTCGTGATTGCGCTTTTGGGAGTGCTTGGGTGGTCGCTCCGCCGAGGTGCGGGCGATCGCGATTCGCTGGTGTTTCGCGGCGGACTGCTCTGTTTTGTGCTTCTCGCGTTGTGCGACAATCTCATCCCTTCATTCAAGATCGAGCCGTATGGTTTCGCCGTCTTTCTGGCCTCTCTCGGCTATGTCGCCGCGCGGCGGACCCTTCAACGAGATCAGGAACTCGGGGAAATGAAGCAGGAACTCGAGCTCGCCCGCCGCATCCAGCTCTCCATCCTTCCGGCGGAGTTCCCTGCTTCCACTGTTTTTCACGTCGCTGCAAAATATGTTCCTATGACATCTGTCGCCGGAGACCTCTACGACTTCCTCATGGCGGGCGACCGGCAGGTGGGGCTTTTCATCGCCGATGTCTCCGGGCACGGCGTTCCCGCCGCGCTGATTGCGTCCATGGTCAAGATGGCAGCCACATCGCAGCGGGCTAATGCAGCCCATCCCGCAAAGCTGCTTACAGGAATGAACGAGGCACTCTGTGGCAACACGCAAGGGCAATATGTCACCGCGGCCTACGTGCATCTGAACGCCGACACCAGGGAGATGCGCTATGCGGCAGCCGGGCATCCAGCCATGCTGCTCCTGAGAGGCGGGCGCGTCACGGAGATTCACGAGAATGGGCTCTTGCTTTCCGCCTCCGAGCAGTCTGCCTATTCCGAAAAGACCCTCCCGCTTGAGCCCGGAGACAGGCTGCTGCTCTACACCGATGGCCTGATCGAAGCGCGCAATGCCCAGGGGCAGATGTTCGGCGAGGAGTCGCTCTTCGCCGCAATGCGCAACACGGCTGGAGATGCGGTCGCCGATGCCGCCGACCGCATCATCGCCTCAGTGCAGCAATGGTCCAAGTCGCAGGACGACGACCTGACGGTGCTTGTTTGTGACTTCCTAGCCGCATGATGAGAAGGCTCATCAAACAGAAATGGGCCACATCTGGCGGCCCATCTCTGTTGCTCATTCGTTCCCGTTCGATCGAAACGACAGCGACTGCTAAGCGTAAATCCCGCGCTGCTTGATGGTGAACGCCACCCGGTCAATCGCCAGCATGTAAGCCGCGATGCGGTTGTTCACGTTATGGGCCTCGGCGTACCGCACCACGTCATCAAAGCTGTCGCGCAGAATCGTTTCCAGCTGCTCGTTGACGATGGCTTCCTTCCAGAAGTAGCCCTGCCGGTCCTGCACCCATTCAAAGTAGCTCGCCGTCACGCCACCCGCGTTGGCCAGAATGTCTGGCACAACGAAGATGCGCTTCTCTGCCAGAATCTCATCAGCAACCGCGGTGGTGGGACCGTTGGCGCCCTCCACAACTATGCGCGCCTTGATCTTGTCGGCATTGCGGCTGGTGATCACGTTCTCGGTAGCGGCAGGTATGAGGATGTCGCAATCGGAGACCAGCAGTTCTTCGCTCGGCACGGCGTCAGCGCCGCGGAATCCAAGCGTGGTGTTGTTCCGGTACTTGTACTCGATCAGTTGATGAATATCGATACCGGCAGGATTGTGGAGGCCGCCGTCTTTCTCAGCGATACCCACAATCTTGTAACCATGCTCCATCATCAGGCGGGCGGTGTTCGAACCCACATTACCAAACCCCTGAATGACCACCCTGCATCCCTCGATGGGCAGCTTCAGATAGCGCAGGCTTTCATCGCACACCACCATCACGCCGCGCCCGGTAGCCTCAATCCGGCCCCGCGAGCCGCCAATGTTGAGCGGCTTGCCGGTGACCACGCTGGTGACCGTCCTGCCCATGTGCATGGAGTAGGTATCCATGATCCACGCCATGGTCTGCTCGTTTGTGTTCATATCGGGAGCGGGAACATCCTTCTCCGGCCCGATAAAGTCGATGATCTCCGAAGTGTAGCGGCGGGTCATGCGTTCCAGCTCGCCCTGGCTCATTGTCCTGGGGTCGCAGATCACTCCACCCTTGGCGCCGCCAAAGGGGATGTTAACCACCGCGCATTTCCAGGTCATCCAGCTTGCCAGCGCGCGTACTTCGTCGAGGGTTACGTCGGGCGAATAGCGAATACCGCCCTTGGCCGGACCGCGGGCGATGTTGTGTTGGACCCGGAACCCGGTGAAGATCTCAATTCGTCCATCGTCCATGGTCACGGGAAAGTGCACGATAATCTCGCGCGCGGGAGTCCTGAGCAACTTCCAGAGCCCTTCATCTAAATTCAGCTTGCGTGCTGCAAAATCAAACCGCGCACTCTGGGCTTCCCAGGGATTGATCTCCTGGTCCAAAGTGACAGTCGGGGTTGCCGTTGGCATACATTTCTCCAATTCTCTCTGTCTGTCGTCGAGCGATGGTCCGGCGGACCGACCCATCTGCAAATGTCAGATGCGACAGAATTTCCCCGGATTTCCGGGAACTTTCCACACCCCGGCCCGCGCCATGCGCAACCACACCGGGAGGGTTGGGCGCAGCCTGAAACGGTAAAGAGCCCAAACCCATGTGAGTCTAGGCCCCGCGCGAGTCTGCGTCAAGCCTTGAAGGGGACCGCCGCGCCACTTTGGGAACCTCCGCGGGAACCCCGTTCCGGCCCGGACAGGTTTCACCAAAGTTGAAAACCGTCCCTTGAATCGAATTGACCTCGAAACACGACAGTGTGCCTCTAACCAATGCTTCCGTGCCACCCAGCCCCTTCACCATTGGCATGTCTGCCGCGCAATCTTTTTTAGGCTTTCCCCAGCCTGGCAAATTGGAAGGCTAAGGTTCTGCTCGTCTCCCTTTTCATCGCAGGGGTAGGCTAAATTGGAGACCCATGACACCTCAGTTACCTGTAGAAAGGTGTAACGTGACAAAACAACCGCAAACTTTCTGCGCTAAGTTAAACTCAGGATAGCTTGTTGCACCGCGCTTATGAAGTTTTACCCAGTCCCGACTGTCTCACGGGATGACTCAAGAATTGCTCGCGAAAACTGGAGAAGCGATGCCAACCGTGGATAGGGTACTGGTCATCGACGACGATAAAGTCGTAGGCGACATTGTCTCTGCCGCGGCCCATGCGATGGGGTTGGAATGCGTCGCCACCAAAGATGCAACCACCTACCTGAGCCTGATACCCTCCGCAACAACCCTCATCCTCCTCGATCTCATGATGCCCAATATGGATGGCATCGAGGTTCTGAGGCTTCTTGGGGAGCAGAAGTGCAAGGCGCGAATCGTCCTGATGAGCGGCATGGACAAGCGGGTCATTGAGATCGCCGAGAAGCTGGCGCACACTCTCGGCCTTTCGGTCGTCGGACATCTGCAAAAGCCCTTCCCCGTGACCGAACTGAAGCTGGTTCTGGAAGCAAACACCAAGGGGGAAGCCCCTGCGACTCTTGCCGCGCGGCCTGTGATTGCCATTCCCGACGAGGAACTGCTGCTCGCCTTTGAGCGCGGCGAATTCGTTCTCTACTATCAGCCGCAGATCAGCATTGCGACGGGGAAAGTCACCGGCGTCGAGGCCCTTTCCCGCTGGCAACATCCCGTTCAGGGCCTAATCTTTCCCGATCGCTTCATCGCCCGCACTGAGGCTCTCGGGCTCATGGACAAGCTCTGTTGGCTCAGTGCGGATTGCGGCCTGGGCGAAATGGAGTTGTTCGCCGCAGACGACGGAACGATGCTCCGGCTCTCCTTGAATGCCTCGGTGCATACGCTGCGCGATCTGCAATTCCCCGATATCCTGATGGGGCTCGCCACCAAGCACAACTTCCCTCCCGACAAAATCATCGTTGAAATCACCGAGACGGGGCTCATTCACGAGCTTTCGCGCACCCTCGACGTTCTCACCCGGTTGCGCATGAAGCGAATACAGCTTTCTATCGACGACTTCGGCACCGGGTACGCCATGATGCGCCAACTGCAAAATGTCCCTGCCACCGAACTCAAGATCGACAAAAGCCTGATCGAAAATCTGCAGGCCAACGACAGCGATCGCGTCATGGTGGAGAAGATCATCGAAATGGGCCATGAGCTGCACCTCGAAGTGATGGCCGAAGGCGTAAAGACTCAGGCTCAGTTCGACCTGTTGCGCGAAATGGGCTGCGATGGAGCGCAGGGATATCTTTTCAGCCCTCCCCTCAGTGCCGCGGAACTGGTCGACTGGCTCGCCACCTACTCCCGTCAAAATCCCTAATCGCGAACAAGTACACTGGTGTCTGTGAAATCCTCCGATCTCATCCAGCCCAGCCGCAGGGAGTTCCTGGCTCTCGCCAAAGAACACACGCTCGTGCCGTTGTACCGCACCCTCACCGCCGATCTGGAGACGCCTGTCTCCTCTTTTCTGCGGACAGCGTGGCAGGAGCGCGAGTGCTTTCTATTGGAGTCGGTCGAGGGCGGCGAACAGGTGGGCCGCTACACGTTCATCGGCCTAAATCCATACAAGCGGATCGTGGCCCGCGGGCGGGACATCGCCATCACCGAAGGCAGAAAGACCACGCGCATCCAGGGCGATATCTTCATCGTGCTCCGCGATGCGCTGGGAGGCCACAACCCGGCGCGGCTCTCTGGAATGCCTCCCTTTACGGCTGGCGCGGTCGGCTTTTTTGCCTATGACGCGGTGCGCCAGGTCGAACGCCTCCCGCAACTGGCGAAAGACGAGTTGGGCGTGCCCGATGCCTGCCTTCTTTTCTTCGACGAGGTATTGGCCTTCGACCATGTGCGCAAACAGATCTGGCTCGTAGTCACTGCCGACACAACCCTCGATACGCCGGCCGCAGCCTATAGCAAAGCCGTCAAGCGGCTGGCGAAACTCGAAAGGCGGCTGGGCAATCCACTGCCTAAGCTGCCAAAGGTCAAGACCAGGAAGAAGCTGAAGGTCAAATACCGCACCAGCAAGCCCGACTTCCTGGCTGCCGTGAAGCGGATCAAGCGATATATCGCGGCTGGCGACATCTTTCAGGCGGTGCTGTCGCAACGCTTCGACGTCGCGCCCGATACTGACAGCTTTCAGGTGTACCGGTCCCTACGCACCGTGAACCCCAGCCCATATATGTATTTCCTGCGCTTCACGCCCGAAGGCCCGCTCGGAGGCCAGCCTCAAAAGCCTGAGAGCCTCTCCAAAAAGTCAAAACGGTCGGAGACCGTTGAACTGGCGGGGTCATCGCCGGAACTGCTCGTCCGCGTCCATGACGGCAAAGTGGAGTATCGCCCCATTGCCGGAACCCGTCCGCGCGGCGCGAATGACAAAGAGGATCAAGCGTTCGAAGACGAGATGCTGCATGACGAAAAGGAGCGCGCCGAACACGTGATGCTCGTCGACCTCGGTCGCAACGACGTTGGCCGCGTCAGTCAGTTCGGCAGCGTCAAGGTCGACCGGCTGATGTTCGTTGAGCGCTACTCGCATGTGATGCACATTGTGAGCACCATCGAAGGACGCCTCAAGCCGGAACTCACCGCGGTGGATGCATTGCGGGCCTGCTTCCCCGCCGGCACCCTCAGTGGTGCCCCCAAGGTGCGGGCCATGGAGATTATCGAGGAATTGGAACCAGCTCGCCGCGGAACCTACGGGGGCGCCGTCCTGTACGCCGATTTCTCCGGCAATCTCGACTCCTGCATCGCAATTCGCTCGCTCCTGACCCAGAACGGCAAAGGATACGTCCAAGCCGGCGCCGGCATCGTCGCTGACTCAGTGCCCACGCTCGAACACGCTGAATCGCTCAACAAGGCCCAAGCCGTGATTCGCGCCATTGGGCAGGCACGAGACCTGTAAGAGACAGAGATCAGACGGATCCTCTTCCGCGCCCTACTCCCCGCCGAAAAGGCGCCGGAAGAAATGACCGATCCGGCCAAAGAAGCCGCTCTTCTTCTTCCCTGTGGGAAGAGCGGACGGCGTAGGCACATTTGCGCTGACCGAAGGCTCCGGAGATGCGATCGTCATCGGCTGCGCCGCATGATCTGCGCTCTTGTAGACCAGGGGTTCGGTCAGACCCGAGCCGCCGCCACTGTGTTCAGCCGGTGCCGGAGCAGGCGCAGGAAGCGGCGCCATGCCCGCGCTCTGAGCCAGCGGAAACTCATTGCTCCCCGGGTGCGCCGGTGCAGGACATCCGCAAGGTTCCTTCTCCTGATCCACAACTTCGCGCAGGCTGCCGTGCTGGAACATCACCCGCTGCCCGGGCTGCACGCGATAATCGCCCCCATCAAACACGCTGGTCACCAGGACGTAGGGCGCATTCAGTCCCGGATTGTCGATGCAGGTGTCGCCGTGATCGCCCAGCCTGATCTTCACGTCCGCCGCTCCCGGTCCACCGATCAGGATGCGAAAGTCGGGGGTGAGCAGGATATCTGCGTTGCGTCCGGTGGCAAAGCTGGTCTCGATCGCGCCGTGATCCAGCGCCATCATCAGGCCGGGCGTGTCGCCGGAGGGCACGCTCGAGTCGGCAGCAAGCTTCACCGTCGTCGAGGCACACACACGCAGCGTCCCGCGATGCGGCAGCAGTACTTCTGTAGTCGCGGCACCCGAGGTCACCGTGCCGCTGGCCGCAATCAGTGCCTTTCCGCCCGTAACTTGCAGCGCGCCGGTAACCGCCGCCGCACTGCCGGCATTGTTGCTGTCGAGCGGAACGATCGCGAGCGGAGTCGCAGAGGGCGTGCTTGCTACAACCGAAGGGCTCGCAGCCGGCACGGTCGTTTGCGCGCCAAGCGAAGCCGTCAGCACCAACCCGGCTCCGGCGACCCAGAGTCCGCCCAAATACCGAGACGACCGTACGCGAGCGTTCTTGCGCGGTGGAGAATTTCGCATCCGGCTACATTCCCAGGAAGTTGCGAATCATCTGTTTTCCGCCTTCTGTGAGGACGCTTTCGGGATGGAACTGCACGCCTTCGATGGGCAGCGTACGGTGGCGCAGACCCATGATCACGGAGCCTCCTGCTTTTCCAGCCCCATTGGCATCCGGCGTGCGTGCAGTGATGGTAAGCTCCGCAGGAAGAGATTCTTCAGCCACAATCAACGAGTGGTAGCGGGTGCAAGTCAGCGGAGTCGGCAAGCCCGCAAAGATCCCTTTTCCATCGTGTTCGACGGGGCTCGTCTTGCCATGCATCAAGTGGTGTGCGCGCACCACTTTACCCCCAAAGGCCTCGCCGATGGCCTGATGTCCCAGGCAAACTCCTAAGATAGGCAGCCGCCGCGGTGACTTCGCCATGTGGCGGATCAGCGGAACCAGTATCCCTGCCTCCCCCGGCGTGCACGGGCCCGGCGACAGCAGAATGCGCTCCGGCTTGAGCGCTTCCACTTCCTCCACCGTAACTTCATCATTACGTCGCACTTCCACCTCGGCGCCCAGCTCGCCGAGGTACTGGACAAGGTTGTAGGTGAAGGAGTCGTAGTTGTCGAGAACGAAAACCATGGTGCTGTTTAGTGTAGCGCGCAGGGCTTTGAGTTTTGAGAATTCTGTCGGTAGCCGATTAAACCGCGATATGTGCAGCTTTGAAATAGACTTCAAAGATGACCGATAGAAAACTGATGAATGTTCCGCGCGGAAGGGAACAATGTCTGGACGTGCAGCACGTGCCAATGGGCGCATCAGGACTCAGGTCATAAGCCCTCAATTCAACGGCGCCGCGATGAACCTTTGCTGTCTTTTGCCCTGCACGAATGCTCCGACCACCCATCAAAACAAATCAACGGCTCGTAGGTTTTTTCCACAGGAAACGGTGGACAACTGTCCCTTTTGGTCCACTAGCAGACATACTTCTCGGTTCCGATTACTTAAGTTGTGAGCACTTGGCATTTCCCCCCGAGACTTCTCCCTGGCACCCGGGAGCCGATGGGCCATTCGTCCGTGGCTTGTCAGCTCCCACGGCGCCGGAGAGTGAGGTTCTATGCCTGCTCTACCGCAAGTCCGCCGTGTATTTGTCGTCGATGATGAGCCCCTGATCGCCTCAACGCTCGCCACCATCCTTTGCCATCACGGATTCGATGCCACATCCTTCAGCAAGCCCCTCGAGGCGTTGCTGGCAAGCCGCTCCGAGGCCCCCGACCTTCTTATTTCCGACGTGATGATGCCCACGCTTTCCGGAATAGAACTGGCAATTCAGGTGCAGGAAGCCTGGCCGAAATGCAAAGTGCTTCTCTTCTCCGGACAAGCTCTGACAGACGATTCTCTTGAGAGCGCCCGGAGAGCTGGGCATTACTTCGAAGTTCTTACCAAGCCGATTCATCCGGCCGAACTGCTGCGAAAGATTCAGAGTCTGGCTGATGAAGCACCGCCGCGGCCTTCCGTAACCGGGGTTCCCCGTAGGAAATTCTACCTCCGCTCGGCGTAGAAGCCCCGCTGCATCGCGTCTGCTCCCGTTGCAGCGTCCTGTCCAATACCTGCTTTAAATCGATTGCACCGGAATCAGCGTCAGATCGTCCACCAGCCCAACCTCTTTCTGGACGAACGGTTCACCATACCGTACTCCTGCCAGCAGGCCGTAGTGCCGCGCTTCGGCAAAGGTGCGCTCGCGAATCTCCTCTTCGGGAACGAACAGGCCGCTGCCGGCAGCCTGGCTCGCGTATTGCGAACGGTAAGCCATCAGCGCGGCGTGACGCTGTTCAATGAAGCTGGTGATGTCCACGATGAAACTGGGCCGCACATCCGCGTAGAGGCTGGCAAAGACAATCTTGAAGGGCCGATGCGGCAAGTTCTCCGTTACCAGCGGCCTGCCGTCGGGAACGCCGTAATCGCCCGTCTCAATCTTCGCCAGGCCCGCAAGAAAGCACGCCTGGTAGCCGAGAGTCGCCACGATGGCATGGTCGGGGTGGCGTGCCTGCCAATACGGCAGGATCACAACGCGCGGACGAACCAGGCGCAGCACGCGCACAATCTTGATGCGGTTCTCCAGGGTATTTTCAACCGCGCCATCGGGCAGATCGAGAGCCTGCCGCCAGCCCACCCCAAGCAGCCGCGCTGCCTCATTGGCTTCGCTTGCGCGCTCTTCGGCGCTGCCTCGAGTTCCGGCTTCGCCCTGTGTCAGATCCAGAATGGCCGTACGCAGTCCGCGCGACGCCATCCGCAGCAAGGTTCCTCCGCAGGTCTGTTCCACATCGTCGCGATGGGCGGCGATGGCCAGCACGTCGGCCGGAATCGGACCAAAGTCTGCGGTCATGCGGATCAGTAGACGGTGTTGTCGGCATCGGTGTGTGCATCCATGAAGGCCACATCGTACGCCGTTCCGGTCACGGTCACATACTGGTTGTTGATCGATGAGCCATCTACTGTGGAGTAGATGTACACTTGTCCGCCCTGCACCACGTAGACCTTGTGCAGGCCGGTGACCGCGGCAATCCCCGTCGCGTCCCCGAGATACGGCTCAATCATTGTCACCGAATTAGTCGATGTGTTGTACATCGTCAGGCAGCCGTAAGCCTGGCCGGTGGCAAACCGAGCCCCGTTGTTGCACTTTGTCATGCCGATCCAGAGAGTATTGTCGTCGGCCAGGTTCATCTTGCTCACTGCGCCGGGCTCCCCATCGCTGATGGATGTGGAACTGGAACTGCTGATGGTGCTGGTGGCCGAGGAGCTCAGGTTGACCACCGTCAGGTTCCCGGTGAACAGGCCGTCCTGGCCAAGCTGCTGGCCTGCAATGTACATCGTCGTGCCATTCACCAGCGCATTGCTGGCGCCGCCGGGAACTGAGAGTGTGCATGAACTGGCGCCGGGAGCCGCGGAGCAGTCGGTGGCAAGTGCAGCCGAAGTGGGCAGCGTGCCCGAAGCTTGACCGGAGAGGAAGATCATGGGAGCGGTGGGCACCAGCGACACGCCGGCATTTGTGCCGCCGCATTCCGGTCCGCAGCTCAGCACATAGGCTGTTCCGCCATCTTCCGAGAAGACAGCCTTGACCGGCCGGTCAAACGTCAACGGCTTTAGGTTGCCGCTTGTACTCGAGGGATCCAATGCCTGAAAGATGCACCAGCCGGGCGCGTTCTGCGGTTCGCAGTCCTGCGCGCCGAGAGGCCAGGTGCTTGAGCCGCCTGAATAAGCAAGGGTCTGCTGCGCGGTAAGCTGGCGAACGTAGTACATGTAATTCGAATTCTGCACAAATGCCACGGCCATCGACCCGCCAGGATTCACGCTCACCCGGTATGCTCCGGGCAGGTTGAGCGCATACGTTTGGCCCGAGACCCGATTGACTACCGTGAGCACGTGCGACTGTTGGCTGGCACAAAAAACATACGCCTGGTTGCGCGAGATGAACAGACTGGAACAAGGTGGGTTCAAATTCTGAACCCCATTGAGGGTACTTTCCTTGGCATAGTTGACCAGGGTCAGCGAACCGTCTCCGGAACCGTAGACCGCGCCCAGCTGCTCTTCGGGCATGTTCTGGATCGTGGTCGGAAGCGCTCCATTAAAGCCGGAGATCGAAAAGCCCCCCGTCTTGGAATTGTAGCTGTACCGAATATCGTAGAAGGCGTCCACAAACTGCAGGGCGCCTTTGGTGAAGGAACTGGGGTTCTGGATTGTGATCAGAACGCGGTTGGTCAACCCACTGGGCGGCAGAACGCGGCCTGCAAAATAGGTTGTCGTACCACATCCTGCCAGCGCGACGGCAACCACCAGGGACCCGGCGGCGCTCAACCAAAGACTTCTCTTCTTCAAAATCCCTTACCTCGATGGAAAAACGCGGAGCAAACCGCAGCCGGAGCATGGATGAAACGATAGCGATTTCCGCTTCCCTGAATGGGGTTAAAGCCCCGCCCGGAACCGGTTCCGATATTGCTTATGACTCCCGAAGTATAACAAAGCGAGCGGGCCCGCTGGCGCGGCTGGCCCCCGTGCCTTAGCATGACAACAGAATGCCGCAGTTTGCTGACATCTTCGCCAATCGTCCGGTGCTCGCCGACGGGGCCATGGGCACCGTGCTCTACGCTCGCGGCATTTTCATCAACCGTTGCTACGACGAGCTCAACCTCTCCGACCCCGGCCTGATTCTCTCGGTGCATGAGGAATATCTGCAGGCGGGCGCTGAAATCCTGGAGTCCAACACCTTCGGCGCAAACCGGTTCCGCCTCACCCGCCACGGCCTCGGCGGCAAAGTGGCCCAGATCAATGCTGCTGGGGTCCAGATTGCCCGCGAAGCCGTGAAGCATCTGAAGGAAAAGCAGGCCGGTGAAGCGTGGGTCGCTGGCTCGGTGGGCCCCCTTGGCGTGCGCCTCGAGCCGCTCGGCAAAACCGGCCTCGAAGAAGCACGCGCAGCTTTCGCCGAGCAGATTCGCGCCCTGGCAAACGCCGGGGTCGACCTGCTGATCATTGAGACCATGCCTGCTCTCAACGAGGCCCGCGAGGCGCTGCTGGCCGCACAGGAAACCGCTCCCGAGCTGCCTGTGCTGGTGATGGTGACAGTGGACGACGAGAGCAACTGCCTCGACGGCTCGTCACCTCAACATGCTGCTTCGTTGTTGACCGAGTGGGGCGCCGGAGCTATCGGCGTCAACTGCTCCACCGGCCCCACCACGGTGCTCACCGCGATCGAAGCCATGCGGGGCGCGACCACGCTACCCCTGGCTGCCATGCCCAACGCCGGTTTGCCACGAGCCGTCGAGGGCCGCAATATCTATCTTTGCTCGCCCGAATACATGGCCAGCTTCGCGCGCAAGGCGATTGCCGCTGGAGCGCAGGTTGTGGGCGGCTGCTGCGGCACCACGCCCAACCACATCCGCGCCATGCGGTCGGCCATGCGGGCCATCGACGCACAGACCCGCGTGGTGGAAGGCGGAGCGACCGCGTCGATCTCGACTGAAACGCCACCCGAGTCGCTGGGTCAGCGCTCCCGCATCGGGTCGCTCGTGGAGCAAGGAAAATTCATCTCGCTGGTTGAAATTGTTCCGCCTCACGGTATCGATTGCTCCCGGGAAATCGAAGGCGCCATGCTCCTGGCGCAGCTTGGCGTACACGCCATCAACGTACCCGACTCGCCGCGCGCTTCGGCACGCATGAGCGCGCAGAGCCTCTGCATTCAAATTCAGCAGCACACCGGCATCGAGACGATTCTCCACTACACTTGCCGCGATCGGAACATCCTCTCCATCCAGTCGGACTTGCTGGGTGCCTCGTCCATCGGCCTGCGCAACATTCTCTGCCTCACCGGCGACCCGCCCAAGATGGGCAATTATCCCGACGCGACGGCAGTCTTCGATGTAGATGCCATCGGGCTGGTGAACCTGGTGCGGCGCCTCAACCACGGGCTCGACGTCGGCGCAAACTCCATCGGAGCGTCCACCAACTTTACCATCGGCATCGCCGCCAACCCCGGCGCTCCTGACATCGAGCATGAGCTGCGCCGCTTCGCCTACAAGGTGGAGGCGGGCGCGGAATACGCCATCACCCAACCGGTGTTCGACCTGCGCCTGCTCGAAGAGTTTCTCAAGCGCATCGAAAGCTTCCGCATCCCCGTGATCGCCGGCATCTGGCCGCTGACCAGCCTGCGCAACGCGGAATTTATGAAGAACGACCTCCGCGTTTCAATGCCCGAGGAAATCATGCTGCGCATGGCCCAGGCAGACACCCCCGATGCCGCACGTCAGGAGGGTATCCAGATTGCCCAGGAAATGCTGGAAGTGGTTCGTCCCCTGGTGCAGGGCGTGCAGGTCAGCGCGCCTTTCGGCCGCTACACCGCTGCCGCCGAAGTCATCGCTTCTGTGCTGCCTAAAGGCGCATCTGAGCCGGCTCCCCGGTAGAATCCAATTCGCATTGAGCGCCTCCAGCCACAGCTTAACGCGAGGGAGCGTAATATCCAGTGCGCACATGAATGCTCGTCACCCGGTCAGGCACCCTCAACTCAATCTCGTGAAATGATCCGTCATGCTTGAGTTCCGACGGCCGGTAAACGATGCGGTACTGATCTCGCAAATCGGCGTCGATCACCCGCAGATCGTCGTAGATCCCTGCCTCGGTGTCGTCCAGGTGAAACACGCGGCCGCCGGTCTGCGCTGCCAGCTCCGCCAGCGCTCCCGGCCCCATCGAAGACTCCTGTGCCGGCCCGCGGAACGCATAGATCGCCGTGTTGGCCTTCTGGCAGGCATCCACCGCATCCGCCAGCGACGTATGGCTGGCATTATCTTCGCCGTCTGAAAAAAGTAGGATAAAGTTGCCGCTGGCCGCGTGATCGACTTTGCCAAATTGATAGAAGCAGGCGCGAAAAAGCGCGTCGAACAGCGCTGTCCCACCCAGCGGATTGGCCCTCCCCGCCACGATCCCGCGCACGGCCGTGCTCAGTGCCGCGGAATCCCCGCTCCAGTTCTGCCGGATGTTCGAAACGTAGCCGAAATCCACCACAAACGCCTCGTCTGTCTTCCTTCGCAACACCCGTCGCGCGTATGCGACCGCCACCGCCCGGTTGGCCGCAATGCCCTGCGCCATAGACTCGCTCGTATCCATCAAGATGCCAGCGCGAATCGGATAATCCACCATCGAGTCGAACACCAACACCCTCTGCGGCGGCTTGTCGTTATCCAGCAGCTCAATGTCGCTGAGCTTCAGGTCGTTCACCGGCAGCCCCTGGGCATCAGCCGCATGAAACGTCACGACGACCTCATCCACCGCAACCTTCAGCTTGAAATCCCCATTTCCATCCACCTGCGCACTCCCGCGCAGCACCACAGCCAGAGCCAACAACACACTCGGCACAACGGTCCAGCAGCGCATTGCAGGGAAGAGCAACATGGCTCCCTTACAATAGCTGAAGCGCAGTTTGGGAGTCACCCGTATGCCGTCCTTTGAAGAGTCCCTCAAAAAGCTTGAAAGCCTCGTCGATCAGTTGGAGAAAGGCGACTTGAGCCTCGAAGAATCGCTCAAGCTCTTCGAACAAGGTGTCGGACTTTCTGCAGCCTGCAAAAAGGAACTCGATGCGGCCGAAGGCAAGGTCCAGATGCTCATCAAGCAGCGCGATGGCTCGCTCAAGACAGAGCCCTTCCCGAACGGCAAATAGGTCGCTACCGTGCCATCCCTCTTGGCCGTCTTTCGTTTTTCCGCAAGAGCCACGCATGCATTTCGGGAGAGATCTGATCGAGCTCCGCCAGGCGGAAGAGCGGAATTCCCACCGGAATCTTATCGAGCCGCACGTCTTGACCCACCCGAGCCACCAGCGCATCGGCGCGCGGCAGAAAAGATCCAAACGACTCCTTGACCGGCGTGGTCGAATTCCCAAGAACCCCTATGCAGATATCTGGTTTGAATTCGCTCGCGAACCGCGTTGTTTCAATCAGAATGTTCGGCGCAGTCCGCAACACGCTCCAGATCAGCCTGGTCGGCGCGTTCGCTTCCTCTGCAGTCACAAGGAAGGCGCGCTCGGCGCCCGCTCTGAGATAGCGGTAGGTATCGCGGTTGTCGTCTGTGTTGACGCCCATGTCTTCCAGAACGAGATCCACCCCATTATGCGGATGCGAGGTAATCTTGACGGCGGTCCAGGCAAACTCCGGGGTCGCGGCAATCAGCCCGCACACAAGTGAGGTCTTCCCGACACCCTTTGCGCTGCCGCCGACGACTATCTTCAGCCTGGGCATCGTGCTCCTTTCCCTGCAGCTTCCCGAACGCAGACTCTCACTTACAGGCGTGGGAAACACGAGAGATCGAATACGTGCTCACTCAGTAGACGTGGGTTCCTGGATGAACCGGAGGCAGTTGCGATCCGCGTCTTTCAAATACATCTCCCGGGAGCCCCACGTCTGGTCAACGGGCGGAAGGTCGATTGCGATGCCTTTCCCGACAAACTCCGCATGCAGTCCGTCCACGTCGTCCACCATCAGGTTTGCTACACTTCCGGCAACCCCATCCCCGCTGAATGAAGAGAGATTCATCCACACGCCATCGCGCGAAATACCCATGTAGCAGGGATCACTCTCCACGCCGTCCGGCCGATGCGAGAATTCGAGGCGGAACCCGAGGCCAATGCAATAAAACTCCACAGCCTCGGTCGCACTCGAAACATGGAGCAGGGGAACCGCAAGCTTGATCATCGCTGACTTTCCTTCTATTTCCTTCACCGACCAACCATCACCTGAAGAGAATGAGTGCAACCTCCGCGATTCCGATGGCGCTAAGAATCAGCCATAGCCATGAGCCGCGCACCGCGGCGACAAGGCCCAGGATCACGACGATCATTGCCCCATCAAACTGAACGGATGCGCGCGCAAATGAGCTGGTTTTCTTGCTCGCCATCAGGAAGGCGACCACAAGGGCGACTCCGACCCCCGCCATGCCGACCGCGTTCTTTTTCATGCCTCTCAAATTCGCCGCCCGTCTCCTCGCCTCACTTTTGACCGATGGTCCGGTCTTCTGTTGCGCGAGCTATTCCGGAGTCGAGCGCGGGCGCTTTGTAAGCCGCGACAGGATTGCCTGCTCGCGAAGAACCTGTTTCAACGGGCGCGCGGGGGTACCCCACAGAACTGTTCCGGGCTTTATACCCAGACCCTCGTTGGTCAGTGTCTTGCCGCTCAGAACGCCCGCTTGGCCGCCTAGAATGACACCGGGGCCAATGTGCACATGGTCGCCGATCCCTACTTGTCCCGCGATGACCGCGCTATCGCCCACACTGCTCGAGCCCGATATACCCGTGAGCGCAACGAGAATCACATCTTCCCCGATGTCGCAGTTGTGGCCAACGTGCACAAGGTTGTCGATTTTTGTTCCCCGGCGGATTCGTGTTTCTCTCAGCGCTCCTCGATCAACGGTGGAATTCGCGCCGATCTCTACGTCGTCCTCAATCACCAGGGTCCCCTGTTGCGGAAACTGCGTATACGCGCCGGAAATGTCATCACGTACGTACCCGAATCCATCCGCACCGAGGACCGCTCCCCCGTGAACAATCACGCGATCGCCGAGGGTGGTTCCCGCATAAAGCACTGCGTTTGGATAAATGTGGCAATGCGCGCCGACATGCACCCCCTGGGAAATGATTGCGCCGGCTTCGATGCGGGTTCCGGTACCGATGTGCGCACCCGTCTCGATAACGGCTCCTGCGGCAACTGAAACACGCGAGGCGAGTACAGCATCGGGCGCAACCACTGCTGCATGATTCACACCGGATGCGGTGGGTACCTTCGCCAGAAGCTTCGCGGCCTGCGCAAACCAGAGGCGGGGCTGCGCCGCCTCAATCACCGGCTTCACCGGAGAGTAGTCGATACTATGCGGGTGAAGCACAACGGCCCCGGCGTAGCTTTCAAATGCCTCCGCAGCCGAAGCCGAATCCTCGGCAAACACAAGGTCAAAAGGGTTCGCGGCCTTGGCCGAGTTCACTCCATCAATCACCAGGTCCGGGTCACCCTGCGCCAGAGAGCCGCCGAGTTGCTCAACCAGTTCACCCAGGGTCATTTCTGCCTCCCTTCTCGGTCCAGGCCATTTCATTTGAATCCTAATCACTAAGGCGAGCACAGGTTTTTCGGCTCGCCCATGCCGACCTCGATCGGGATCACATCCGCTCGCGTTTCCCTCAGCTTTCGTTCGCAGCGGCTTGTGTCTTCCCGAGGATGACAAGTCCGGCCGCCTTGAAATCAGCTCAACGCGCTAATACAGAGCCGGTTCGCCGACGGGCCTCGTCTTCCAGCGCCGGTGAATCCACAGCCACTGGTCAGAATACCTTCGAATCCACGACTCAAGCACATCATTGCACTGCTGGGTAGCAGCCAGAATGTCAGCTTCCACATCGCCCGTTTCATCAAAGCAAAGCTCCTGGCCAAAATGCAGCACGTATCGGCGTTCCGCCGCCTCCCACAACATGAAACCCGGCAAAACGGCGGCGCCGGTCTTCAGCGCCACGCGTGCCAGGCCCGCCGCTGTACAAGCCTTGTGGCCAAAGAAATCAACAAAGACTCCCTGGGGCGGCGTCATGTTGGTGTCCATTAGGATGCCGACCGTGTCTCCGGCGCGCATCGCCGTCAACAGGCCGCGCGCAAAGTCATCCTTATGCAGCACACGGTTTCCGTGCAGACAGCGAATGCCATTCACGAACTGATCGAGAAGCCTGTTATCGAGCCGTCGGATAACCATCCCCATCGGACAGCCCATCAGCGAGTGATAAAAGCTGGAGAGTTCCCATGCGCCCAGATGGCCGGTAAGCACCAGGACGCCTTTCCCGCGGGCCTGCGCGGAGAGATAGTGCTCGAGCCCTTCCGTGCGAATCCAGTCCTGCGTGTTTTGGGCGGTATAGCCGTTCATGCGGCAGAACTCGACAAGCTGCCACCCGAGATGGCGATATGTCCCGCGCAGCAAGGCTTTTCTCTGTTCAGCAGAGAGCTGCGGGAATGCCAGTCGAAGATTACGCTCTCCCACACGGCGAAGACGGCCGGACAGCTGGTAAACGGCCCAAGCAAGCCCTTCGGCAAAAAAGCGTGCTGATCCACGCGGCATGCGGCCCAGAAAGCGCACTACCGCCTGCACCAGCCAATACTCGATCTTTTCCAACATCGTAACCGGCAAACATCAAGTGTAGGTCATGGCGCTGAAGACAGAACCTTGCCCCGTTCTCAACTATCCAAATCTCGAACCCGGACACAGAGAAGGGCGGCCCTTTCAGGCCGCCCTTCGAATGCTTATCAGCAGGTTATTAGCGATTCGCTGTTTCGCCATCTCTTGAGGCTACAAATTTGTGAGCCACGTCGCGCACAAAGTCCTCAGCCCCCGGAGGTACTGCAATCTGGCCCTTGAGAATCGCCTCAAAGCTATGGTCGCCGCCATAGTACTTGTCGGTATCGTCCTTGTTCTGGGACACGCTGGTGCCGTCAAGGTCGATCCCGGCAAACAAGCCCTTGCTGCGTGAGTAGGACAGCAGTTCCGCATTCATCTTCCAATCGGTTGCAGCCTGCCCCTGGCGTCCGATCGGTCCGGCTGCCGCCGCGGCATCTGCGCCGATTTTGAACTTGCTCTTCAGCAGATCTTCCATTCCCTTGTTGTTGACCGCGATCAGCACCAGGTCAGTGGACTGGCCACCGATCTGCAGGCCCCATGAGCCGCCCGCCATGCGAATCAATACCGGCCCGCTCCAACCATGGCCCGTCCGGCAGGTGACCACGCCCTGGCCATACTGGGCGCCAAATACGAATGCTCCTTTGATCATGCCAGGCACCACGGCCACGCATGTGGCGTGCTCAAGAACATTCATGGGGATCGTCCGGTCCTGGGCGCTCATAATCTGATCCAGCACAGTCTTGGCCGCATCGACGCGCGCCTGCAAATCCTCGCGGGAGGAGGCCGCGAACGCAGTCGAGGTGAGCAAGAGACAGAAACAAAATGAGGCTAATGCTTTCTTCATAGGTGAATCCTTTCCACTCCGCGCTCTGGGGTGCGCGGGTTAATCGGGGTTACCGATTCATTGATTAGCCCATAACTACGTGCAGGCGCCAATTAAGTGCAAGCAACCGGCATCTGCGCGATCACACGACTTGAACATACCAAATAACCATGCATGCCTGAATCGAACAACGCGGCATGGGTCGAACTCATAGACGGGTAAAACGATGATAAGACAGCAACTTTCAGGGGTTTACCAGGATGGCTCCCTTTGCACAAAGCTCATCTTCCGTCCCTCAATGTCAGATGCTCGGAATGTTAAAGAGGTGGGCTGGCGCGGCGGGAGCAGTTCTGGATTAGGGCGCCAAAACGAAAAAAAGAGGAGTTCCCAGGCTTCATGCAAAAGCATGGGGCCTGGGAACTCCTTTCCCCAGATCTGCGTTGTTTCTGTACGGAGTGTCGTGGAAACACCCCGGATAGCACAAGAGTACTTAAGGACTGTGGCTTTTAGTAACCATCGAGAGAGCGCACGGGTAATCTGGATTTCCACAGCATGGCTTTCCAGCTTCAGGGCTTGAGGCGGGTTCTGATGCCGATTCTGGGCGTAAGAGACCCGTTCACCGCCCACATGGAGAGATCAACGCGATTTTCCGCCCCGGTCTTGTGCATCAGTCGGCTCACGTGGGCCTTCACCGTTCGCTCTTCAATGCCAAGTTCCCTCGCGATCTCCCTGTTGGAGCGGGCCAGCAGAATCAGGTTCAACACCTCGCGTTCTCGGTCAGTAAGGTGCGGAGGCAAACCGGCCGTGCTGCTCCTCGAAGACAGCAGCAGCCGGTCAATGAGCTGCGAGAGCAGCCGGCGCGGTGCCCAGATGGAGCCCGAGATCACGATCTCGATGGCTTCCCGCACCACATCCGGGCCCGCGCTCGCCGCGATGTAGGCCCGCGCTCCGGCAACGATTGAGTCCATGACGAGCTCATCGTTGTCTTCCGGGCCGATCACGATCAACCGCAGTTGCGGGCGCGCCCCTTGAATCTCGGCCAGCGTCTCAAGCCGGCCCGAAGGGGAGCTCAGGTCAATCACCAGGTAACCAATCTCCGTGTTGGCCAGCAGTTCCCCAAGGCTCCCGACCACCGGGACCAGCTTCGCGCTTCCCGGCTGAGGCTCCTGCTCGAAAACCGAGGTCAAACCCTCGAGCCGGATCGGTTCCCCGGCCAAAAGGCCTACGCGGATCGGATTAGTTCCCATCGAGTACATCCAACCACCCGGGGCGATGTCTGCGGCAGCAATTCACTTCACGCGGCATGCCAAATACCGCGCTGAACCGCTATAGCACTTTCGGAATTGGTGTAGTCCGGAACCATGCACTCAAGTGGCCCTCTTTCTCAAGAAAAAGCCACCCTTCACAGCGCTCAAAAAGTCTACGTGTATTCCGAAAGCGCTCTAAACGGTGCGCCCGAACCTGGGCCCATCGGGCGCCCGGTTCCGCTTGGATTTCGTCAGAGTTTGGGAAGCACGATTCCCTGCTGATTTTGGTATTTGCCCTTGCGGTCGGCGTAGCTGGTCTCGCACGGCTCATTGCCCTGAAAGAACAGTATCTGGCAAAGCCCCTCGTTGGCGTAAATCTTGGCCGGAAGCGGCGTAGTGTTCGAGATCTCGAGGGTCACAAACCCCTCCCATTCCGGTTCGAACGGCGTCACGTTGACGATGATTCCGCAGCGCGCATAGGTCGACTTCCCCACGCAGATCGTCAGCACGTCGCGCGGGATTCGAAAATACTCCACTGACCGCGCCAGCGCAAATGAGTTGGGCGGAACGATCACCGACGCCGCCTGCACCGACACAAACGATCGCTCGTCAAACGCCTTGGGGTCGATGATCGCGCTGTTCACATTGGTAAAAATCTTGAACTCGTCGGAAACCCTGAGATCATAGCCATAAGAGGAAAGTCCATAGGAGATCACCCCCTGGCAGACCTGTTTCTCGCTGAAAGGTTCAATCATCTTGTGTTGTAGCGCCTGTTCCCGAATCCAACGGTCACTCTGAATCGACATGCCTCTCCTGTTCCGAACCGCAAAGGCGTCCGGAGATGGTCAGCGGGCTGTTGTTGCCGCTTGAATGTTTCATCTTACGAAACGCGCCCCCTGATGACAACTCGCCCATCGGAACCCGGCCAAACCATAGCGCCGCTTGCCATTCTGATGAATCAAGGACGGTTGTCATCCTGAGAACAAGAAGAAGCTGTCATCTTGACCAAGGGAAGATGCTGTCATCTTGAGCAGGAGAAGAAGCTGATGCGCAGTCGTCACTTCTTCAAAAAACCTTCCAACTCCAGCCAATCGGCAAACCTGTCGATCCAATGGTCCGTAGGGATGTTCTGCTTTCGCATGCCGAACCCGTGGCCGCCCTTCGCATACATATGCAATTCGGCCGACTTGTGAGCGTCCAGCCACGACTGGTACAAGGCCACGCTTTGCGGCGCCAGTCCCAGCGAATCATCGGTTGCAGTCGCAACAAACATAGGGGGCGCATCCGCGGGAACCGTGACTTCCTTCGGCATTCCGCCTGCATAAATCGGGGCGACAAACGCGGGCCGTCCTTCCGGCGCGTAGTGGAATGCAACCTCGGCCGTAACCGCTCCGCCAGCGGAGAATCCGATGATCCCGACACGGTCGGGAGAAACTCCATATTCCGACGCGTGCTGCCGAACATAGGTCACCGCCGCCAACCCATCGGCGACAGCCAGCGGTTCCACCTTGTCCAGCATCTCCTTGAATCTCTCCTTGTCTTGAAACAACGTGGCAAATTCCTGCGTCGCGTCGTCGCCGGTATGCGCCAGGCGGTACTTCAACACAAAGGCCGTCATGCCTCTCGCCGCCAAGTACCGGGCGACTTCGGTGCCCTCGCTGCTGATGGAGAGGGCCATAAATCCGCCCCCGGACAGATCACAATGGCATTGCCATTTCGCAATTCTGCAGAAGGCTTGAAAACAGTGAGGGTCGGCCTGGTCACGTTGGTGACCACATCCGTGTTCCAGGTCTTCGAGAAATACTGTTTCTCCGGATAGTTCTCCTGCGTCGAGCCAGGCGCCAAGCCGGGGTAGAGCGGAACAACATCCTGGGCGGCTGCGACGTTCGCGAGGAACACCACCGCGCATAAGGTGCGGAGGACGAATCTTTTCATAAGCGCAAAGTCTAGCAGAGAGTCCCGCCTAAGCAAGTTATTTCATGCGTTCTGGTCGATCGCCCTGGAACCGCGAAGCCCGGGTGACGCTAGCCAATGGATCGCAAATAGTCGTAGTCGACCTTCGCCGCTTCAAGCGCCGTGAACTTCGTGAAAGGCGGTTCCTGTTCGACAAAAATGTGTTCAACTCCGGCTGCGGGTGCTGCTGCAAGAACGGCTCGATAGTCGATGTGCCCTTTGCCGAGTTCGGTCCACTCAGGATTCGTGCGTGGATCAAGCGTGACGACTGGCTGCGCAACCGGCGCAAAATCCTTGATGTGCAGCATGCGAAAGCGTCCCGGATATTTTTTGAATAGCTCGAGCGGCGGATGACCGCCAAGGTCCGCCCAGCCGCAGTCAAGTTCGATCTTCACGAGTGAGGGATCGGTCTCCACCATCAGAGTGTCGTAAGTCGTCGTGCCGTCGCTCCACTTTCTAAACTCCAGGTTGTGGTTGTGGTAGGCAAACTGAAGGCCGGCGCTCTTTGCCTGCGAGGCCATCGTATTCAGTTCCCCCCCCCATCTTCTTGAAATCATCCTGCGTCATCGCGGCGATCAGCTTGATAAAGTCATCCGCGCTCTTGACGTTTGCGTTCGGCTTGATCACCACGCTCGAAACTGCGTATTCCGATCCCAAAGTGTTCACATCTTCAAAATATTGTTGCGCGGTCTGGCCAGGGCTCAGAAAGAGGTGCGAGCTTGGGCATTTCAGGCCGGCGTCATCGAGCGATTTGCGAAACTCCGCAGCCGGTTTGCCCGCCAGTCCGGCGCTCTCCACTGTCCTGTACCCAATGGCGGCAACCTTGGCCAGCGTGCCGGCCATATCCTCCTGCAGCTCCTTCCCAACGGTATAGAGCTGTATGCCGGTCGCTTTGGCCAGAGATGCGGCGCGAATCATCTCCGGCATTGTTGTCAGCAGAGTCATGGATGCGGCGGCGAGAGGGCCATTCTTCAGCAATGTGCGGCGGGAGATGGGGAACACCGGAGGCTCCGTTTCTGATTCGGCTGCAATAATACCCCACGACAAGGCGTCCGATCTCTCAGGCGATTCTCACAGGTCCGGAAATCGGCGAAGAATCGCCGCTTTAGCACTTTCTGAATTGGTGTATTCCGAAAGTGCTCTAGCCCGCCTGCCGAGCCATTGCAAGGTCCACGATATCCCCGATCATTTGGGTATACGAGAGGCCGGATTTCTTCGCGGCCATCGCAAACTCCTGTCCGCTGGAGAGCCATGGGTTCGGATTCGCTTCGATGACATAAACCTCGCCCTTGCTCGATACGCGCATGTCAATGCGGCCATAATCGCGAAGCTTGACGGCGCGATAGGCCTTGATCGCGATCTCGCTGAGCTTGGTTACGGTTTCTTCATCGAGGTCTTCGGCAATCGCCGATTTCGTCAGCTTATAGGCTTCCGTGTCCTTCTCGAATTTCACATCCTGGCTGGCGATCTTGGGCATGCCCTTCGGCAGCTTCGAAAGATCAAGTTCCACAAGCGGAAGTACATGTGCGTTTTCTAAATTGCCCAGGATGGAGGCGTAGATCTCGCGTCCTTCGATGTACTCCTCGATCAACGCAGGAGAATCGAATTCCGTCTGTATATAGGAGACGCGCTCCATCAACTCCTTCACGCTGGTAACTACGGCAGCGGCATCGATGCCGATGGATCCATCTTCGGAGGTGGGTTTCACGATGAGTGGGAACGAGATGTCATGTGCGTGGTCGATGGTGCCGCGATAGGCAGTCGCGAAGTAGGGCGACTGAATCCCGTAAAACGCGAACATCTTCTTGGCGATCGATTTGTCCTGCGCAAGAATGTGCGCGTGTGGACCGGCTCCGGTGTAGGGGATATCGAGCAGATCCAGGAATGCGGTGACGTGCATCTCCTTGGTGTCATCGCCTGCATAGGATTCCGTGAGGTTGAAAATGAGATCGGCGCCGCATTTGGCGAGTCCGAGCAGTGATTGCGGGCGGCCATTGAGAACGTAATACGACGGCTCATGACCGAGCTTCTCCAGGGCTTCAAAGATCTCTTCGCGATCTTGCTTCACCGGCTTCTTCTTGCGTTTCTTTTGTCCCTTGCGCTTGCGCGGTGCAGGAACTTCTTCCTCCACCTCAACAGGCTCTTCTTCCCACAAGTCGTACAGCACGGTGACTTTCAACTTCGTTCCAGTCATGC
>OBLU010000565.1_pt1 | contig 34870 bp, 25 predicted proteins | sample 1518681 | NCBI WGS metagenome assembly OBLU01 (sample SAMEA3539304, study PRJEB22396) | soil metagenome | biome: tundra; feature: field; material: soil | place: USA | collected 2010-05 | depth 0.15 m
CCCCCATCGGCCGCGCCGTCACCGGGACCATGCTCGTCACCGCCATGAAGGAGGACGACGTCAGCATCTGGGGCGACGGCTCCACCTTCAAAGGCAACGATATCGAGCGCTTCTACCGCTACGGCCTCCTCGTCAATCCCGACCTCAAAATCTACAAGCCCTGGCTCGACGAGACCTTCATCCACGAGCTCGGCGGCCGCGCCGAAATGTCCGAGTTCATGCGCCGCTCCGGCTTCGACTACAAAATGTCCGCCGAGAAGGCCTACTCCACCGACTCCAACATCCTCGGCGCCACCCACGAAGCCAAGGACCTCGAGCATCTCTCCACCAGCATGAAGATCGTCCTCCCCATCATGGGCGGCAAAGCCTTCTGGCGCGACGACGTCCCCATCCCGCGCGAAGAGATCACCGTTCGCTTCCACGAGGGCTGGCCGGTCGCCCTCAACGGCACCGAGTTCCCCGACTCCGTCGAGCTCCTCCTCGAAGCCAACCGCATCGGCGGACGCCACGGCCTCGGCATGTCCGACCAGATCGAGAACCGCATCATCGAAGCCAAGAGCCGCGGCATCTACGAAGCCCCCGGCCTCGCCCTCCTCTACATCGCCTACGAGCGCCTCATCACCGGCATCCACAACGAGGACACCATCGGGCAGTATCGCGAGAACGGCCGCAAGCTCGGCCGCCTCCTCTACCAGGGCCGCTGGTTCGACTCCCAGGCCCTCATGCTCCGCGAAGCCGCCCAGCGCTGGGTCGCCAAGCCCGTCACCGGCGAGGTCACCCTCGAACTCCGCCGCGGCAACGACTACACCATCCTCAACACGGACTCGCCCAACCTAACCTTCAAGCCCGAACGCCTCAGCATGGAGAAGACCGAATCCACCTTCTCCCCTCGCGACCGCATCGGCCAGCTCACCATGCGCAACCTCGACATCACCGACACCCGCGAAAAGCTCCTCACCTACCGGGATACCGGCCTCCTCACCCTCTCCACCGCCACAACGCTGCCTCAACTCAAGAGCAGCGAAGACAAGAAGTAGGCTGGTACCCCGCCTTCGTTTGTCATTCCGTAGCGCAGCGAAGGAATCTGCTTTTGCGTTTGCCACTGAAACAGGTCCGCCCATCAAGAGATCGTTCCGAGCCATGACCGAGTCAATTCAAAACACGGAAGCGCAATCGTTGTGGCAATGCCTACACGACGGAAACGTCATGTCTTTCGAATCCGACTTCCTGGCTCGTACGCTCACCATCGCGGTGAATTCTCCCTATCATTGGGAATTCCACAAGCTTCCAGCGGAAACAAGCTTTCGGATCGTTGGCGAGAACGTCCGCATCGCCGAAGTCTTCGCTTTCGAGCCATGGCTGGGCGCGGAAGAACCACCGCGCGAGACACAATGGGAAGAAGCCCAATCGAAGCGTCTGAGTGATTACGAAAAAGGGCGCCTGATTTCAACTGATTGGAACGCGTTCGTTGCGGACGTTGAAACTGATGAAGACTACGAAATCATGAATGCCGAGCTAACCAACGGCCGATCGCCCGAAGTTTTGGAACTAGGCATCATGAGTTACCCAAACTCGAACTATCGCACGGTGAGAATCCACGCCGAGAGGTTCCGGTTTCACGTTGGTGAACGCGAACTTCCACTTCAAGACTTTCGAGAGTTCGGCGAAGCATATTGGAAGCACTTTGCCCAAAGGCCTAAAGCAGGGTCCACAGAGACTTGATCGACATAGGGCAAATGGCCCACCTCGTAAACTCCCCTTCTCTGCTAGCCCCATCTCTGGGCTGCCCGTAGCGGCCGGATCACCTGCTTTCTTCGCCCTCGCAAGCGCGCCAAAGCGCGGGCCGGCGAAGAACCGGCCGTGTGGCGCCCTTGCTATTGCGTAACCTTACTTAGCTCTTAACCCGTCCCGCCAGGCCATTACTTCAAGCTCCACTCGCACCGCGTCCATCACCGGGACAACGGGACTCGCCTTGAATTCAAACTGGGGAAGCATGGAGCAGAACTTGTGAACCGTCAACGGGTCGTCACAGTCCACCAGCATGTGCCCGCCCCACTCGCCCACACGAACAACAAAGAACTCAATCTTGAAATTGGCTGGCGCGGTCCACTGGCCAAACACTTCAAGAATTCGCTTCTGCGCATTCTCATACTCCATGGGAGAACCCTGCGGGCGTTCGAACCAACTAATCACGTATTTCATCGCATCTCCTTTACCTCGCAAAAGAGCGGGCCCGTGTAGAGAAGAGCGAATACTAACACCACGGCAAAGCGATTGCACAAACCCGCGATGACCTGGCGAACACGCAGGGCAACCTCGACAGCACACGTACCGAGTTGACCGGCTCCATCGCTTCGAAGTACCGGCAGTCGGAACTGGCCTCGATGTCGAGCGCAGCGGAAAACGGCAACACGAACGCGGCTCAAGGGGCGACGGACTCCAGCCAGCAACCTTCTCCCCGGCAGAAGCTGCCCATGCCCCAGTAAGCGAGCGCCCCTCTTCCTGCCGCCGTAACTCGCTCCAGCTTTCAAGTTGGACGCCTTAGGCGACTCCAGGCCGGGGAATATTCAGACTCCTCATCCTGGCTTCTACCTGGAAGTTCCGCTCTCGCCGCCGCTGCTTTCCGCAATCACCAGGTCCCACGGCGGAATAGAGAGCATCTGACCCGCCGAAACCGGCTTGCCGGTCAACACATCGTGCGCGGCAGGTCCACCATACTTCACATCCGCACCCGCCGAGGAGTAGTTGAGCAGATAGGTGATCGTCCTCCCCTGCGCGTCGACGCCCCGCTTCACCCGAACCGGGGAGCGAAACGCCTCCGGATCAAATGCGATGCCGCTACCCTGCAGCGCATGTTGCACCACCGCCTGCTGCAGTCCATTGGAAACTGCGCACCCCTCGTACACCAGCGTGCCTTTGCCAAATTGGTTCTCCGTAATCGCCGGCCATTGTCCAAAAAACGGATGATCGTAAGTGGCGAGCGCCTTGGCGGTCGTAAGCTGCAGGAACTCGGCCCACTGGCTCACCTGGTTCTCCTCGCCCACGTGGAACGGATCGCCGCGCAGCGCCAGCGGCTTCTCCAGGTTGGAGAACTCCTGGTACGTGAACCCCGCGGCATCCCGCAACGGCCCCGGCGCCTTCTCCCAGCGCACCGCCGAGTTCTCGTTGGTGAACCCGCTCTTGAATGTCATCAGCACGTGCCCGCCGCCGCGCACATAGTCGGAGATACGCTTCAGCAGCGCGTCATCCGCCACATACAGCGATGGAACGATCAGCAGTTTGTACTGCGAAAAGTCCGCCGTAGAGGGGAATACGAAGTCCGCGCCGACGTTCGCTTTGTAAAGAGCGTTGTGCAGTTGCTGCACCGAGGCGCCATACCCGCCGCCACGCGCGTAGGGCATGAAGCTGAGGCCATTGTTCGAGTCAGGACTGTACAGAATCGCAACATCATTGTGGATCTTCAGATTCACAAGCTGCGGCCCGATCTTCTGCAACTCGTGCGCAACCCGGCTCACCTCGGCATACGCGCGGTTAGGCTCCAGATCGTGGCTGAGCACTCCCTTCCAGTAGGTCTCCTGGCCGGCATGGATCGAGTGCCAGTGCCAGTACTCCACCATGTTGGCGCCGCTGGAGAGATCGGTGTACACATCCAGCCGCAGTTGCCCATCGTAGGGCGGATATTGCCCGGCGGAGTCCCAGCCGATCGCCTGCGCGTTGGTCTCGGTGACCAGGTAGTTCTGCCGCTTGAGCGATCGGAAGTAGTCGCCCGCCAACGACTGCGAGGCGCCATCCATATGGTCCTGCGTACCGTGATACGGATTGGTCGCGACAACATCGAGAACCTTGGCAACCTCGGGCTCGTTCACATCCTGCCGCATCGCGGAAGCGAAGTCCTGCGTCACAAACTGATCCGGCCGGCGATGCGCGCGCACCAGTCCGGCCTGCCATGCGAGATAGTCGGTCACGCGATCCTGCTGAAAACGCGACCACTCCAGCTTGTAGCTGGTGCTGTTGGCATTGTCGCGCGTCGGCATGTCCTTCCAGTCGTCGACGTCCTGTCCCCAGTAATTCAGAAACCACGCTTTATTCAGCGCATCGGTGGTTCCGAACTTCTTCTTCAGCCGCTCCACGAACTCATCGAACACTTGCGGATTCGAGGCGCCATACGAGCTGGTCTCGTTGTCAATCTGCCAGCCGATCACCGTCGGATTGTCCTTGTAATGGCTCACCAGGTTGACGATGAGCCGCTCCGCATAACGGCGGTAATTCGGATCGTCCGTGTTCATGTTCTGGCGCATGCCGTAGCCCACGGATCCGCCGCCCAGCGGACGCGCCAGCATCTCCGGATGAGCCTTCCACATCCAGACGGGAATGGAGTAGGTAGGCGTTCCCAGGATCACCTTGATGTCTGCCTTGCCCATCGCGTCCACGATCCGGTCCATCCAGGCGTAATCGAACTGGCCGTCCGCCGGCTCCCACAGGCTCCAGGTGGACTCGCCCATGCGGACCACGCTGATGCCCGCCTGCTGCATCAACGCAACGTCCTTCTCCAGCCGCCCCGGCTGCAGGTCCGCCGGCATGTACTCGTTGTAGTACGCCGCGCCATACAGTACTTTGGGCATCACGGCGCCGGGAGGCGGAGCTTGTTGCTGCGACAGCATGGCGCAGGGAAGACACACCAATGCCGCGGCAAGAAGATTGCGAAGGATCACGTTCATAGATAGGTGTCTCTCTCTCAAACTCTCTTCCTTCAACCGGAGACGTACAACCAGGATCGTACCGCCGGAAGTTTTCCTTCTCAAAGCATCCCAACCACGGTCCGCACCGACTCGCTCCACTCGGGCATCCGCCATCCAAACGTCCGCTCCAGTTTCCCGCAGTCGAGCAGCGAGTTCATCGGCCGCTTCGCCGGAGTCGGATACGCCGAGGTCGGAATCGGTTCCACCGAAGCCAGCTTTGTCTCCGGCTCCCGCCGCCGCAGCTCAGCAATCGCCTCCGCCGCAAATCCGTACCAGGTCGTCGCGCCCGAGCCGGTCGCGTGGTACACGCCGCTCAACGGCAGCGCCGCCTCACTCAGCGAACTTTTCCCCTGCTCCGCGCGTCGCTCCATCTGCCCGATCACGTCCGCCGTCATCCGCGCCAGCTCCCAGCTCCACGTCGGCGCGCCATGCTGGTCGGCGACGATCTTCAAGTGCTCCCGCTCCCGCGCCAGCCGCAGCATCGTCCGTACAAAATTGTTCCCGGTCGCCCCATACACCCAGCTGGTGCGAAAGGTGAAATATGCGGCGCCGCTCCCGCTCACCGCCAACTCGCCGGCCAGCTTGCTCTTCCCATACACATTCAGCGGTCCCGGCGGGTCGTCCTCAACCCAGGGCGTCGTCTTCGACCCGTCGAAAATGTAATCGGTCGAATAGTGAATCATCGCCGCGCCAATCTTCTTCGCCTCGTCAGCCAACACCTCAGGAGCCGTCGCATTGATCGCAAACGCCAGTTCCGGCTCGCTCTCCGCCTTATCCACCGCAGTATGCGCAGCCGCATTCACCACCCACCGCGGCCGAACCTCGCGCATCCACTTGGCGATAGCGTCCGCATCCGTAAGGTCCAGTTCGGCAATCGTTGGAATGACGACTTCGCCCATCGGTGCCAGCGTCCGCCGCAGCGCCTCACCCACTTGTCCGCCCTCGCCCGTAACCAGAAACCGGAACTTCGCAGCGTCTTCTGCCATCAGTACACCGTCTCCTCGATCACGCGCGCAAGATACTCGCCATAAGAGCTCTTCCCCATCTTCACCGCCAAAGCCCGGAGTTGCGCCTCATCGATGTACCCCTGTCGATAGGCAATCTCTTCCAGGCACGCCACCTTCAACCCTTGCCGCTTCTCCAGCGTCTGGATGAACATCGACGCCTCCAGCAGCGAGTCGTGCGTCCCCGTATCCAGCCACGCCATTCCGCGACCCATCAACTCCGTCGTCAACTGGCCGCGCTCCAGGTACCAGCGATTCACATCCGTAATTTCCAACTCACCCCGCGGGGACGGCTTCATCGCCTCCGCCACGCTCACAATTTGATGATCATAGAAATAAATCCCGGTCACCGCATAACGCGACTTCGGATTCTGAGGCTTCTCTTCCAGAGAGATCGCCTTCCGATCCCGATCGAATTCGACCACCCCATACCGCTGCGGATCCTGCACCGCGTACGCAAACACGGTCGCGCCCTCTTTGCGCTCAGACGCCGTCCGCAACATCTTGGCAAAGTCATGCCCGAAGAAGATGTTATCTCCCAGCACCAGGCAGCAGCCCTCGCCCGCAAGAAACTCCTTGCCGATCAAGAAGGCCTGCGCCAGCCCATCCGGCGACGGTTGCACCGCATACTGAATCGAGATGCCCCAACTCTCGCCCGAACCCAGCAGTTGCTCGAATCGAGGCGTGTCCGCCGGCGTCGAAATCACCAGAATGTCGCGAATTCCCGCCAGCATCAGCGCGGAAAGCGGGTAGTAGATCATGGGCTTGTCGTAGACCGGAAGCAATTGCTTCGACACCGCTCCGGTCACCGGATGGAGCCGCGTTCCAGAACCGCCCGCAAGGATGATGCCCTTCATCGATATTCTCCAACTCGAGCGCAGCAACATCCCGCCGCGCAATCTTGTATGCCGCTAAGTGCGGGAGGAATAGTTCCCGGCAATCCACTCGCGATATTCGCCGCTGACGATCTTGGCCACCCACTCCGCATGGTCAAGATACCATTCGACGGTCTTGCGGATGCCGGTCTGAAACGACTCCTTCGGTGCCCATCCAAGCTCGCCTTGCAGCTTCCTGCAATCGATCGCGTAGCGCCGATCATGGCCGGGACGGTCCTTCACGTACGTGATCAGCTGGTCGTGCGGCGCCCCCTCAGGATGAAGTTCGTCCAGAATCGAACACAGTATTTTCACCACGTCGAGATTCTTCTGCTCGTTCAATCCGCCAACGTTGTAGGTCTCCCCCAGCCGGCCCTTCTCCAGCACCGTCAGGATTGCGTCGCAATGGTCCGTTACATACAGCCAGTCGCGGACGTTCTGGCCATCGCCATAGACCGGGAGGGCCTTCCCGTTCAGAGCGTTGTGAATCATCAGCGGAATCAGCTTCTCCGGAAACTGATACGGCCCGTAGTTATTGGAGCAGTTGGTCGTCACGACCGGCAGCCCATAAGTGTGGAAGTAGGCGCGCACCAGGTGGTCCGACGCCGCCTTCGACGCGGAGTACGGGCTGTTGGGCCGATACGGCGTCTCTTCATGGAACGCGGCCTCGTCCGGGCTAAGCGAACCGTAGACCTCGTCCGTCGAAACATGCAGAAACCGGAAGCTGCCGCGATCGGTGTCAGCCAGCGACCGCACGTGCTTCAACGCTGCTTCCAGCAGGGTGAACGTGCCCACGATGTTGGTCTCGATAAACGCCGCGGGCCCCAGAATCGAGCGGTCCACATGGCTTTCCGCTGCAAAATGAACCACCGCATCCGGCTGATGCTCGGCCAGCAGTTTGCTCACCAGCGCTCCATCCAGAATCGAGCCCTGGACAAATGTATGCGCGGGATTCCCGTCCAGCGACGCCAGGTTGTCTATATTGCCGGCGTAGGTCAGCGCATCCAGATTGATGACCTGATGGCCACGGCGCACCGCTTCCAGAACGAAGTTGGAGCCGATAAAGCCGGCGCCTCCAGTCACCAGCAAGACCCTCGGGTGCATAGTTCCCTCTCTCAGGTGTTTGTACTCATTCTAAATTGCTTCGGTCGGTCGCCCACATCCTGTAGAACGAAAAAATACAGGACGTATCGGCAGTGCGAGTCAAACTCGCAATGGATCGGAGTCGGGATATGTCTCCGCGTCCGCCAGCAGCGAACCAGCCCTGTCTTTCTCGGAGAGCGTCGGCTCCCCATCCAGAGGCCACTCGATCCCGATCGCAGGATCGTTCCACAGGATCGAACGCTCGAAGGCCGGCGCATAGAACTCGGTCGCCTTGTAGGAAACTTCGGCGAACTCGCTCAGCACCAGAAATCCATGCCCGAACCCAGGCGGAACCCACAGCATGCGCCGATTCTCCGCGCTGAGCGCCACGCCGAACCACTGCCCAAACTGCGCAGAGTCCCGCCGCAGATCGACCGCCACATCGAAAATCTCCCCGCGCAGCGCACGCACCAGCTTCCCCTGCGGCTGCTTCAACTGGTAGTGGAGCCCGCGCAAGACCCCCTTGCGCGAGCCCGAATGATTGTCCTGCACAAATCTGGTCGGCAACCCCAGGGTCCCGAAGGTCGCTTCGTTGTAAGCCTCGAGGAAAAATCCCCGCTCATCGCCGAACACCTTCGGCTCCAAAAGAACGACATCCTTCAAAGTGGTCGGGATCAATTGCAAATCAAGCTCCTCCGGCCGTGCCTGAATCGAGAACGACTAGTCGAATGTGATCATGATCTTCGTGTACGCCGCCGGATTCTCGCTCCACGCGCGGAGTATCGCCGGCGCCTCATTCAGCGGCACCGTCGCGCTGATCGCCTCTGCCGTCGGAAATCGCTTCTGCTCGAACATGCGAATCACTTCCTTGAAGTCCTGCGGGAGCGCATTCCGCGACCCGAGAATATCCAGCTCTTTCTGCACAAACAGCCGCGTTTCGTAACTCACCAGGTCCTTGGCGTATCCGATGTAAACGACCCGTCCCGTGAACGCAACTTCCTCGATCGCGGCGCGAAACGTCTCCGGCCGGCCGATCGCTTCGATGATCACCTCCGGCCCGTGCCCGTCCGTAATCTCCTGCAGCCTGGCGTGGACATCCTCGCGCGACGAGTTGATCCCGTGCCGCGCCCCGGCCTTCCGGGCCACCTCAAGCTTCTTGTCGTCGATATCGATGGCAATCACGTTGGCACTGCGGAACGCCGCCGCCGACACCGCCCCCAGCCCGACTCCGCCGCACCCGTAGATCGCCACCGTATCCGCCGCAGTCACCCGTCCGCGCGCCACGGCATGGCAGCCCACCGTCAGCGGCTCCACCAGGCAAAGCTCCTCAATCGGCAAAGGCGCCGCATACAGCTTCCCCAGCGGCATGCTGATCCGGTCCATCAATGCGCCATCGCGCTGGACTCCCAGGGTCTGGTTGAAGCGGCAGGCATTCACGCGGCCCTGCCGGCATGCAGTGCACTTGCCGCAGTTGGTGTACGGCGACATCGTCACATCCATGCCCTCCACCAACCCGAGGTCATTCGCCGGAACTCGTTCCAGCGTCGCCGCCACCTCATGGCCTGGAATCCGCGGATACGTCACCAAAGGATTCTTTCCCAGATACGTGCTCAGATCCGTCCCGCACAGCCCAATGCGGCGAATACGCATCGTCGCCTCCAGCGGATCGGTGGTCGCAGCGTCCATCTCCACGACCTGTGCCTGGCCCGGCCGGTCAATTACCAGCGCTCTCATCAGTTTCCCCTCTTCCCTCTCCAACTCCTCAAAGCGGAGTTGGAAATTCAAGGCCAGTATAGACGAGTCGGAATTTTGAACTGGCCAGCCAAACGAGTCCCCGAGACTTCCCGCTGCTCCCGGATGCGTTGCTCTCCGCCGTGTCAGCATCGTGTCGCACCTCTCGCGACGCGCCACAATGGCACGAAGCAAAAACGGAAAGCGGCCCCAGGTTGCGACCCGTGGGAGCGCCGACGTACCGTCTGCGGATCGGGTAAACTGGTTCAAAGTGAGCGAGACCTTTTTCGCAACATGGCTTGCCGCTGTGGCATGATTCAGAACAGGACGTCGATTTCGTGGATTTATTGACCAACGACTCATTCCGTATAGAGAATCGGCTAGTTCGGCAGGCGCTTTGGACGTGCTGCCTCGCGTTCCTGATGACTGGGAAGATGGATGGGCAGACCAATCCAGCCTCAGCCACCACCGATCCCACGACGTACCAGACGAACCAGACGGCCCCCACTCCCCAAGGCACTAGCGGCAGCCCGACGGCACTTCCGAACTCCACGCCTCCGGGAACATCGCCGGCGGCGAGAGGCGAGACGAATATCACGCCTCCATCCACTCCGGACCGGACACAACCCCGCCCAGTGCCGGTTCCGGTGCCGCCCGCGCCGCTCAGCGAGTTTCAGCAGATCGTAGCCGGCAGCACTGGCCGGGCGTTGCCTATCTTTGGCGCCGGCCTCTTCAATGAGCCGCCGTCGACATTCGCTCCAGTCGACAATATTCCAGTCACGCCGGACTACGTGATCGGTCCGGGCGATGAACTCCGCCTGCAGATCTGGGGCCAGGTAAACCAGCGCGGCACTTTCGTGGTTGACCGCACCGGCTCCATCTCCCTGCCGGAGGTGGGCACAGTCCATGTGGCCGGCCTGCAGTTTTCTCAGTTGAGCGATTTTCTCAAAGCGCAGATCGGACGCGTGTACCGCAACTTCGATCTCAACATCAATCTCGGACAACTGCGATCCATCCAGGTCTTCGTCGTTGGTCAAGCCCGCAAGCCGGGAAACTACACCATTGGATCGCTGAGCACTCTTCTGAACGCCCTGTTCGCCTCAGGCGGACCCCTTCCCCAAGGCAGCTTGCGCGACATCCAGGTTAAGCGCGGCGGCGAAACGATCACGCACTTCGACCTCTACGACCTGCTGCTGCATGGAGACAAGACCAGGGATGTCCGATTGGAATCGGGCGATGTCATCTTCATCCCCGATGTCGGACCCCAAGTGGCAGTGCTGGGAAGCGTGACCACCCAGGCGATCTACGAGTTGCGAGACGAGAAGAGCTTCAACCAGGTGATCGCCCTGGCCGGCGGACTGACCAATACAGCGTCCAGTTCGCAGGTACGCGTGGAGAGAATCTACAAGCACACCCAACGCAGCGAGTTGGACGTCGACCTCTCGACCGGCGACTCCGGTCCGGTGCAAGATGGCGACATCGTTACCGTAAAGTCCATCATCGACCGATTCCAGAATGCGGTTACATTGCGCGGAAATGTGGCGAATCCAGGCCGCTACCAATGGCATGAGGGCATGCGACTCTCTGACCTGATCCCGGATCGCGAGGCATTGATCACGCGCAACTACTATCAGCGCCACGATCTCCTCGGACAAGAGGCTACCAACAATAACAATCTCAACAATAACAATTCGGACTACAAAGGACCATTGGCGGCGGGTTCACTCGGAATCCAATCCGGAGCTGTGGCCGATGCGGCAATAGACCGCGGCATCGTGGGCGCCAACGGCGGAGGCAACGCAGTCGGCGCCACGCTGACAGCCAGCAGCAGCACCTTTGGGGCAACCACCGATATCATCCTCAGTGCGCCGGATATCGACTGGGATTACGCAGTCATTGAAAGACAGAGCGCGACCGATCTGACCACGTCGCTCGTCCCTTTCAACCTGGCCAAAGCAGTCATCGACAAGGACCCGTCCCAGGACATGGCGCTTGAGTCCGGCGACGTCGTGACTGTCTTCTCCAAGGCGGACATCCGCGTGCCGAATGCCCAGCAAACCAAATTTGTGAAGCTCGAGGGCGAATTCGCCGCTTCAGGCGTATACAGCGTCCTGCCGGGCGAGACCCTTCGCCAGTTGCTCCAGCGTGCGGGAGGCCTCACCCAGGATGCCTACCTGTACGCCTCAGAGTTTACCCGCGAGTCCGTCCGCCGTGTGGAGCGCCAGAGAATTATTGAGTACGCCGACGCACTGGAGGGCGAAATCACGGCGCGCTCGGCCTCCTTGGCGTCATCGGCCTTGACCGACCGAGACGCGGCAGCAGCGCAGGAATCCGGAGCCCAGGCGCGCGCCACGTTGTCACGGCTGCGCCAGGCTCAGCCTACCGGACGCATCGTCTTCCAACTGAAGCCCGACGCAAAAGACATCGCCTCGATTCCAGACCTGCCGTTGGAAGACGGCGACCGGTTTGTGGTGCCCAAAAGACCTGTGAACGTCTCCGTCCAGGGACAGGTCTACTACGCGAACGCCTTCGTGTACGAGAAGGGCAAGCGCGTCAAGGACTATCTCCACCTCGCCGGTGGCCCGGACAGGAATGCCGACCGCAACCGCGAGTTTATCCTGCGAGCCGATGGCTCCGTGGTCAGCCACCAATACGCCAGCTTTGGCCAACGAGCCCTCTTCGCCGATCGAAGCTTTGACGACGTCCCGCTTTTGCCCGGAGATACGATCGTGGTGCCACCCACCGTGGAAAAAGGCTCCGTCCTGCGCAACCTGACCAATATCGCGACCATCATCGAGGGATTCGGCCTGGGCGCCGCGGCGGTTCAAGTCCTCAGGTAACCCTCGCAGTCACATGACCAGAGGGTCGCACCGCGATACGCCCCATCCCTGAACCTGTTACGGTGCGACGTTGTGCTCCGGATACAACGTGATCTGGAATGTAGCTACAGTGTCGGTTTGTTCCCCGGGTTGGTATACGGGAGCCTTCCACCACTCATGCTGGACCTCGGCTGAAATCTCCAGTTGGTCCTGAATCCACTTGGTCGCGCGAATGTCAAAGCTGTTCTGCGTGGTTCCGGAGGGAATGAAGTCCTTGGCATTCTTGGAGTGCCGAAACGAAACCTGCACCAACTCTCTCGGAGACATGTGGTAAGTCAGCCACGCCTGGCCGCCTTTCCCCTCGCGGCCGATCGCGTCTCCCATAATCAGGCCCTTGTTGGTGTACCCTTGGACCTGGATCTGCTCCCTGTAGAGGTATACGCCTCCACTGCTGTTCGGAGTCTCCGGGTCGGTATTCACGCCCTCCATCCGTAAATCGAGCCGCGCGATGCCCGGAATGCGCGACAGATAGATGCCCGGACGTACGCCGGCATGGCGCGGAGCATCGACTGGACTCACATCATCGTGAACGAGTGAGTCCGAGTACAAAGTGATCCAATGGGAAAGAAACGGGAGTCGCCAACTGAAATCAAATGTGCCGAATCTCGCACCTGGGTCGAATCGCGAAGTTTTCTCAGCAGCAGTTACATTCTGGAAGCTGAAAAAGCTCTTGAGGAAAGAGTGAAGAGTGATCGGGACATGATCCTTGCCGCCCCAGATCACGGCACGCGAGAACCCCATCTCCACATTGGGGGTCGGCTTGAAATTGATCTTCTCCACGTGCATCCACGGATCGTTCGGATCGGTGTGGCCCTTAAGGCTGCCCACAAAAAAGTCGTAACGAAATGGTCCCGTCAGCCGCGAAAGAAGCGGGATATAAAGAGGCTCCGTCCGGTCAATCTGGAAGGCGTACATGTTCTCGGCGTTATTACTGTACAGGAATGCGCCGCCGACCGTGGGGGCAAACCAGTGATCACTCTTGCCGAACGATATCTGGTGGTTCACGATGCGGTAAGACAGGTTCGCTTCCAGGACGCGGAAAACATCCGTGGTTCCAATTGGCCCAGCCGGAATGGTCGCCTGCACCGGATTGTTGGCAATGAGTTTCTGACAATCCTGCGGTGTTAATAGCGTTGCTGTCTGCAGGCATAAATCATTGGTAGATAGAATCGCGGCAAGCGCTGGAGAATATCCCGCTGCACTCGGCGCATGCTGATATTCGCCGCGCGCATACAAACTGAACCGGCCAAACTCTGCGCTTCCGCCGATCCCATCGACGGTATTGAAGCCCGACTGGTAGGGGCGGCCGTAGTCGTTGGCCAACGTCTGCCCAAGGTTGTAGCTGTCTCGCAACGTCAAACCAGAGATTCCCTGAAGACGCGTGTAAAGGCCTTCGCACCCATAGGAGAGATCGTTCAGATCGTCATCTTCAGAGCCAAATTCACGTTGCAGCGCTGCAAGAATTTCAACCGCCTGAGAGTTGCTCTGGATGCCCTCCGCTTGCGACGTTTCGTCGAACATCCGCTGGACACTTCGCCTCGTCCAGGGGCGAATGCCAAGATACGCTGAGTCGACGTACCCAAGTCCACGCAGCCGATCGAGCGCCGGATAAATCCAACTATCCATCGGGACATAAACGTCGGCAGGAAGGACGCTTCCCGGTCCTGCCTTGCATTTGGGAAGTTCCACCGCGCCCATCGCCGCTGGAGCCATGCACCCGAACATCAAAGCCGTCCATAGTGTTGCCGCCGCTAACGAAGAAATACGCTGCTTCCCAAACAGTTCTAGAACCATCGACGGAATCACCTCGGCAAACACTTATGCTCCAGGAAATACAGGTAAGGAAGCGCTGGCGACTTCAGGCTGCTTCGCTGTGACGAAGAGAAGCGCCAAGCGCGCGCAGGGGCTCCCGCGCCAGCACCCAGGCGCAACTTGAAAGGAGACCTAGAAGTAAACCACCGAGCATGAAGTACGATCGCTTCGGCCAGGACTTGGTGTCGGGATAGGTTGCAGGATCGAGTACCTGAAGCAGGGGAGCATCGCGCGCCTCGTCCAGCCGCGCCGCCTCGTATTGCCTCGAAAGCATCTCGAAGAGCGCCTCGTGGTACTTCACTTCGCGCTCCTTGCGGACATATTCCAGTTGAATCTCCGGAACCTTCGCAGTCGGAATAGTCGCCGTCGATTTGTTGGTACTCCCATTCTGAAGGCGCGAAAGTTGACCTTGCAGGTCCGAGATTTCACTCCGTAACCGAATCACTTCCGGGTTCTGCTCGGTTGCAGAATCGCGGAGTGCGGCAAGTTGAACCTCGCGCATCGCGATCTCCGCTTGCGTTTCCGCGATCGTCTTGATCTCCGCTTCCGTTTGTCCCGAGGGGGCGATCAAACCCGATTGCTCCTCCGTCTTCTTCAGGTCAACCTCCGCATCTTCCAGGTCGTCCTTCTCCTTTGCAAGCTGTTGCCCAAAGAATAGCCGCCGCTGCGAGGACTGGCCAAGCGCCAATCGGCCATTCGCCTCACGCAACGCGTCCATGTAGGCGTTGGCTAGATCGTGCGCGAGTCCAGGGCTCTGCTCAGTGACGTCAACCGTAACAATCGAGGACTTGAGATCCACCGTGACAATGGTGTCAGAATCCAGTCTCTTTTCCGCCATGCTCAACTTCTGGAGCTTGTAGACGTGCATCAGGTCGAACTTCTTTATCAGTTCGTCGGCGATGGAATGGCTCTTGAGGATTCCGGCATACAGATCGCCAGGACTCTTTATGCCGCCTAGCACGTCGCCTGTCAACGACGAAGAAAGCTGCCCCGCAATGAGGGCGGCCATAGACCCCCCGCTGCTGGTGGCAGGCGGGATGAACGATGCACTCGACGTATAGCGGAAGGGAAGAAGGAACGCGACTACCGTAGCAATCACGAACACTGCCAACGTTATCTTGAAAATCGTCCCTTTTCCACGGCGGAGCTTGCGAAATACTTCGGCAAGATCAACGGCCCCGTCTTCCTCGTCCAAGGACCACGACGCACTCGCATGTCCTTCCTCCGCAACTTCCGCCCGATCGAGTTCGGTCTCAGCCATTCCTGGTTCCTTATGCTCCATGCTATCAGCTTGCTTTCAGCATCTGGAGACCATCGTGCCCAGCGGCAGAGACCTCACTACTCCAAGAGTGCCGCGTCCAAACGATCGTCTCAGTGCATGTCTATTCTACTCAAGAATGGCGTGCTAACGTTCAACTCGACCCCCGCGAATACGGGCCAGTCGCGACTCAGAAATCCTCTCGCGATGCTCACTTCATGCCAATCCATCCAGAAAGGCACGTTGCCGTTCGCATCCAGCGCAGGCAATCCAGAGACAGCCGCAGCCATTCGAGTAGACTAGAAACGATTCAGCCTTATGCCGCCATCGCCGCTCCATAAGACTGAAATGCAACCTTGACCCATGTAAAGGAATCACAATGAACCCGACGCTCAAGAAGCTTGCCAAGGAAAAGCTCCCCCCATTTGCCGTTCGTTTTGCCAAGTCAGGGCTTTCCACCATGAAATATCAAGAGTCGAAGCGTAGAATTCGACGCTTGCTAAAAGAAGGAAATGAACTATTGATCGAGGTGGGAGCGGGAGACAAGGCGGGGCAAAACGGCTGGACAACGATCGATATGACACAGAACTGCGATATCTATTGGGATCTGAGAAATGGACTTCCTTTTCCGAATGGAAGCGTCAGCAAAATATACTCATCCCATTTCTTCGAGCACCTTTCATTCAAAGAAACCCAGGGTTTCCTGACCGAGTGCCAAAGAGCGCTTGCCTCAGGAGGCAAATTTATGATCTGTGTTCCAAACGCAAGAATGTATCTTGAAGCGTATATAAAAGGCATAGACCTTGATCCGGGTCAGTTTTTTGGCTACAAGCCGGCATACAACCATACAACCAGAATCGATTTCGTCAACTATGTGGCCTATATGGACGGCGAGCATAGGTACATGTTCGACGAGGAGAACCTTTTATATATACTGCGGGCGAAGGGATTCAAGAACGTTCATCTAAGACCCTTTGACCCGGCACTCGATCTGAAAGAGAGAGATTTCGAATCAATTTATGCGGAAGCTGAGAAAAGCTGACCAGAAAACAACAACCTGGCTAAGAACCTGGAGTAGTCCTCAATGTCACCTATTTCAATTAAGTGAACAGGCATGTTGGTGCGGGGTCTGTTCAGAATCGTATTCAAAGCGCTTCTTGAAGAAGATGGTAAACCCTGCGTAATCAACGGCGAATAGCGATCTTCGATGCTTCCATTATTCGGCCCAAAACCGTCCCGGAATCATGGCCTTCATCTGCATGTAGAAGATGGGCCTTGTCTGAGCGCTGAAGAAATTGGCGAACACTCCTGAAATCGCGTATGAAACGACGGTCGCAATAGCCGCACCCATCGCCGAATACCGGGGAATCAGATAAAGGTTCATTGCAGCGTTGATAACCGCCCCTGCGACGGTTCGATAAAGTGACAACGTCAGCAGATTCTTGGATAGATCCCAGGGCGATTGCGCAACCCCCAAAAAGACAAAGACAGAAGCCCAGACGTGAACGGCCAGAACTGGCGCCGCACTGCTGTATTCATTTGAGTACAGCACGCGAATGATGAAGTGGGAAGCGAGCGCTACGATGGAGCCGATCACGTAAGCTGTCACGGTCATCAGCGAGAACAGCTTGCGCAGACGGCCATAGAATAGCTCCGGATCGTCCTTCGCTTTCATGATGGCGGGCGTCACCGAGGACACAATCGCTACGGGAATGAAATACCACACTTCCGACACTTTAGTCGCCGCGGCATAAAGGCCGACCGCAAGGTCTCCCTGCATCACCTTAAGCATGACCGTATCCAGTCGCACGTAGACCATGATCGCGAGACCGGAAAAAATAAGCGGCCAACTCTGCTTTAGTAACAGGGCAGCTCGTTCTCTGCTACGCGTCCAGGCAGAAAGTCTGCCCCCGGTCAGGCGGTAGCCCAACACCAGGCCGACCGCGCCAAGCGCGATTTCACCTGTGCCGGCAACCGCAAAGGTCCAAAGCGGAGCCTTGGTGCAGATCAACCACACGCGAAGACCGGCAAAAATCAGGAAGGCTGCATTCTTAGCCCAGACCGTAATCTTTGACTTCACCTGCGATTGGAAGAACGAATCGATCGTGTCGAATGCCTGGAAGACTAACGTCAGCGACAAAATCGAGACCAGCAGCAGTGCCTGCTTATCGTGCGGTTGAATCAGCCGAAGCGTCGCAATCGACAACCCAACCGCCAGCAGGCTGCCTCCGCTGCGAAGCGCCAACGTTGTACCCAGAATCTCGTGCGTGTCCTGGGTATGGTGCAGCACCTCCCGCACCACAAGTCCTTCCAGGCCAAGTGTGGTCAGAGTCCCGAACAAGGCGACGAACGACAGCGCGAAATTCAGGCTGCCGAACTGCGCTGGCCCCAGATACCGCGCCACCCATACCCCAACAAATAACCCCATCCCCATGCGCACAACGCGGTCAAACATCAACCAACCCATGTTCCCCATGATCTTGCGCAAGCCCGGGCCAAACCTGTCGAGCTCTTGGATCATGCGCGCAACCAGCGCCGGCGTTTTCAAAGTCTGGTTCCTTGGATTGGGTCGAGGGTTCTAGGCGGAAGAATCGTTGATCTTCGCAACCTGCTCATTTGCACCGTCGCGGTGCCACCGGGGAAGAAACTCCAGCTTCCGTATACTATAGCAAGCACCGAAATGGCCACAGGAGACGATCACGGATTCATGCAAACTCAGAGATTTGAAACGCCAATAGCGCTGTTCGTCTTCCGCCGGCCCGACACTACCCGAAGAGTCTTCGATGCAATTGCCAAAGCGCAGCCCGCACAACTGCTCCTTATCGCGGATGGGCCCCGCCCTGACATGGCAGGCGAAACGGAAGCTTGTCAACTGGTGCGTGAGATCGTCAGCCATGTGGACTGGCCCTGCGACATTTCAACCAACTTTGCGGACCACAATCTCGGCTGCCAGGAACGAATGATCAGCGGTCTGAACTGGGTTTTTTCGCTCGTCGAGGAAGCCATCCTCCTGGAAGACGACTGCCTCCCCGCCCCATCCTTCTTTCCTTTTTGCCGGGAACTGCTTGAAAGATACCGAGGAGATAGTAGGGTCGCCTATATCTCGGGCTGCAATCTCGCAGAGCGATACCTGAACGCCCGGAGCAGTTACTTCTTTTCGCAGCTTGGCGGGATTTGGGGATGGGCGACTTGGAAATCCGAGTGGCAGCGCTATGATCGCTATCTTGCCGATTGGCCGGCAGTCAGGAAGGAGAAGATGCTTTCGGAGATATTCGACGATTCAAGAACGGTTGCGTACTGGACCCGGATCTTCGACGCCATGCATGAAAATAGGGGACCAAACACCTGGGACTATCAATGGCTATTTGCATGCCTCAAGAACAACTCGCTCACTGCCGTTTCCAGCGTTAATCTCATTGCCAATATAGGGTATGGGTCGGACGCGACGCATGCCGCTGAACCAGATCCACGATGTATGCTGCAAGCTAGCCAGATGGAGTTTCCCTTGAGGCACCCTTCTAGCTTCATTCCGTTGCGCAGCATGGATCGCCGGCTTCAAGAGCTTCACACCTTGCCTCTATACTATCGCGTATCCAGAAAGCTCCGCCGAGCCGTTGGCCGCGTCGTTTGCCGGGCATGATTCCCTCCGTCGCAGACTCACTTTCGGGAACACCGGCAACGACTAAGTCGAAACTGCGTTGCCTACTATGCGAAGATTCCGTCTTGCCAGAATGTCTTATTATTGAGCAAGAATCCTAGGTCATCGGAACAATCTCCAAAGTAGCGCCGCATAAGTTGACCTCTGCCATATGCGCTACTAAACCGTTTGATCGCGCGATACCAGAGGTAGCTCAACGGCTGTTCACTTGGAACCCACGGTATCCGACCGTGATCCCCAAGCGATCTACGAAAGGTTGCGTAACCCAGATAATCGCAAAAATTGCTTTGCATGTGCCAAAAGGCAACTTTGCGACTGCATATGTAGTCGATTCCATCCCTCCTCTCATAGCGGAGAGGGAGTGGAAGTGAACTGCGGATGTCGCTGCCAATCACTAGCGGGTTCTGGAATAGTGCGGTGGAACAGCGCCCGCCAACGGTGACGGCGTCGGCTTGTGGTAAGCGACCGGACAAGGTAAGAAACTGCAATAGATCTTGATCGCTTGAAAGAAGCCGGCGATTCCAGAGTGCCCCGTTACGCTCTTTGAACGTCGAGGCGAAAACAGGCCTCTCTCGCCAGGCGTCGCCCGAATATGCCTCCACATCCGCGGCAAGCCGGTCCAATTCCACTCGATAGATTTCCAGCCATCTGGGGTCATCCACCCGCGTGTAAGCCGGACAACCCTGTAGTATGAATGTCAGGCCGGAGAAATCGGCCTCTATTTCTTCTGGAGTCGCGTTGAAAACAATGTCTGCGTCATAGTGGACAAACGGTTCATTTCCACAGAAGTGCTGGATCACTAGCCATCTAATAAAGCACTTTTGTTCGTAATCGCCAAATTGCGCCAAGGGCTGGTATCCGTCGCTCAGCCTCCGATACAGACTCTCCATGTCATGCAAATGATATCCGAGCCTAGACAATCCTTCTCGATAGCCTTCGGAAAGGAGATTCAACCCCTCCAAGAAGAGAACATCAAAATCCACTTTTGAGCCGAGTCTGCGATTGCGATTGGCATTGAATGCGAGAGGAGTGTGTTTCTCAAATGCAGAATCACCCGACTTATTCCACACAATAATAAGCTGTCTCATAGGAATAGCTCTGTGGCACTAATTCGCATTCAACGTCGCACCTAGTGCTCGGACTTTTCACGGGGCTAGCTCACACTTACGATAGACGCGGAGCACTGGAAAGGTCACGATGAAGCATTCGTCTGCTGGACCTGGTTCTTGTTCAAGTCAGATACCTTTCGTCTGATCAATGATGGGTTTCGCCCTGCAAGGCTGCCACGTTTCAAACCTAGTCCTACTGCCATGCCTAAATAGAAGAATTTCATTACACTCACCAATCGAGTAAACCTGGTCCTTTTCAGCGCCGCCGTCAACTTGTTGGGTGTGACAGAAACGCCTTCCGGAACCTTGTCCCCCGGCCTCAAGTTCCACGCGAATACGTAATCGGATTGCTGAACACTTTCGTGGTTAAAATCTCCTTGCCTGACTGTCCTACATAGGACATATAAGGGTGTATCTGACCACACCGTGGCCCTATATCCGCCGCTCGGAGGCAAGACCTCATACCACGCGGTTTCATCATCCAGGTCCACAATAAAAACCTGTGTCTCAGAATAGCCGTTTTCCGCTGAATATAAGGAAAAGAATAGCTCCGGAGAAAACTGCCAGAATCCATGGCCGCAAAAGTTAGCCGCCGGCAGGCAGTGAAGGATTTGGCCTCCGACAGCGCAAAGCAACGAAATATTCCGCAGTGCTTGAGGAACATTGTAAATATGCTCCAAGGTGCCCGAGTCAATAATGGTGTCGTATTGGCACGGCGGCGGAAGAGGTTGGTTCATATCTGCAACATATGTACACCCTTCAAAATTAGAGTAGTCAAACGAATCAACGCGTTCAGCTCCTAATGCACCGATGAGCAAATCCTCACAATATTGCGGATATTGATAGGTTTCCGGCAGACTAACTAGCCTTCGTAGCACATTTGCGGGCACGTTCACAGACTGCCTTCCAATGGTAGCGGCCACGCCGAGGCCATTCGATTTAGAGGAAGCCCAACTTAGTAGCTGCAATGCAGGAACATCGATACCCATTTCGAACAATCTCCCTAAAAGCTCTCGCTCATCATTCCTGAGTTAGGCACGATCATCGTACACGTGCCGATTGGTCAGTACAACCGCGGAGGTTTGTCCTCCAAATCCTGCTTTCTGAACTATTCTGAGGGCAGGCAAATTGGAATGCGACATCCACAAAGGAAGGATCATCGGATCATCTGCTTAAGATCGGTCTCGATCAGACTTGATCGGCGGTGCACGCCATTCACAATTCCGGCAATTCTGAAGTTGGTGGCCAAACGATACAGCAGTTCGCTCTTCGGAACCTTCGTGAATAGATGGTACGAGCCAACTGACAATAGGTGTCTTCCAAAGCGGTCAGCCAGTATACGGAGCGAATCGATCGTATAGAAGGAGATATGCTGGCCGGTCGACGGCGCGTAATACCACCAGTCTGACAAACCGGGAGTTGGACGATGCACCACGCAAGTCGACACGAATACATTTTCCGATAGAGTCATCAGCTTCGACAGGTCCGCCACCGGATCCCTCAAGTGCTCAAGCAATTCGAATGCTGTGAGAAAATCATAGGTTGAGCCTTCTTGGAACTCGAACCCGCGGGCGTAATGATTCGTGGCATGCAGATCGAACCATGAGAAATTGAAGCCTCTGTCCCTCATCATCCGCACCAGCATTCCGTGCCCCGCGCCAAAGTCGACAGCGCTCAACGTGGTGGGAAACAGCAGGTTGAGAACAGCGGATGTCAGCTCGCAGTTCACGAGATTCCGTCGCATGATGCCGACATCCTGGGCAGCAATCGCGAACGTATACGCTTCCTCCAGCCAATACGGCGTTTCGGTCTGCACAAAGCCGCATTCTTCGCAGCGAAAATACCTGACGCGATACTTTCTTAGCACATCAGTTTCTCCGAAGAAATAGGAAGTCGCGCCGCACACTTTGCAGATGTCTTGGGAAGAGTTCCCATCTGGAATAGCGTCAGCCACTATGTGACTCCTTCCTTACGCAGGTTTGCGATCTCCGCATCGAGCATCATGCTGACAACCTCCGACATGCCGCTCTTCGCCTTCCAACCAAGGCGTTTTGCGGCTCTCGATGGGTCGACTTTATTTCGGGTGATGTCCGTCGGCCGCATCAGATGTTCATCGATCGTAACGTGGTCATGCCAATCCTTGCCAACCAGTTCGAACGCCGTTTCCATAAACTCCTGCAACGTATGGCTGCTTCCAGTCGCAATAATGAAGTCAGTTGGAACAGATTGTTCCAACATCGCCGCAATCGCTTCGACGTACTCCGGCGCCCAGCCCCAGTCCCTTTCGATATGAAGATTGCCAAGCGATAAGCGAACATCCTGCCCCAGGGATAACGCCGCCACCGCATGAACAATCTTTCGCGTGACAAACCGCCTCGGTCTCAGCGGTGAGTCATGATTGGAGAGTATTCCGGTGCAAACAAACATGCCATACGCCTGACGATAGTTGGCAACAGTCCAGAACGCTGAGGCCTTTGCCACAGCGTACGGGCTGCGAGGATGGAACGGCGACTTCTCGTTAGCGACCCCCTCTCCGGTGTCGCCAAAGCACTCTGTCGAGCCAGCATTGTAGAGGCGGATGTCGAGTTCGCAAAGGCGGATCGCTTCCAGCAAGGTGAGCGTGCCGATTGCGATGCTTTCGATCGTCTCAACCGGTTGTTCAAACGAAAGTCCGACCGAGCTTTGGCCGGCAAGGCTGAAGATTTCGTCCGGCCGAACCCGCCGCAGCAACCCCATGACGCTACCAACGTCACGAAGATTGAGAGACACCAGATGGACCGAATCAAAGATCCCCAGACGGCGTAAATTGTCGAAAGTGGCTAGTTCCGCGTCGCGCGAACTGCCCCAGACTTCATATCCCCGATCCAGTAACAGCTTGGCGAGATACGTGCCATCCTGTCCGGAGATGCCACAAATTAGCGCTCGTTTGCCCATTCCTTCCATCCCTTTTCAGACCCCAGCCTACGCTGGAGACAAACAGCCTGCCTGCGAGGACAATGTAGCGGTCCTGTTATAGAGTGCTCGAAACTTAGCCGCTGTTTCCTCTATCGAATGACGAGAGAGCACCAAGAGCCCCTTCTTGATCAAATCCTCTCGGACTTCCGGCTTATCCAATACCGTATTCATCAAAACCGCCAATTCCGCCGGAGAATCCGGATCGAAGTAGAGTGCAGCATCCCCGCCCACTTCGGGCAACGTCGTCGCATTCGAGCAAAGCACGGCAAGCCGCGCCTGGAATGCTTCCAGAATTGGGAGGCCAAACCCTTCAAACTTGCTCGCAAATACCATCGCCGTCGCCAGGCTAAAGACACCTTGCAGTTCTTCCGGCGTCAGAAATCCGAGGAAATGCACCTGCTCGACTACACCAAGGTCTCGCCCAAGTTTCTCAAGTACCGTTCGTCGCTCAGTCGACGAACCAGTAAAGTAGACATGCGCGGCGATGCCACGCTCGCTTTTCAAAATGTGAAGAGCGCGAAGAATTACTTCGTGGTTCTTATGGGGCCAAGTGACCGCAGGATAGAAGAAGAAATGGTTCGCAAGTCCAAGTCTTTTCTTCGTGGCATTCGTCGTCTCCGCCGAAGGAGTCTTGTATGCATCAAAGACTGATCCCCATGGAATCACCACAACCTTGTCTTCCGACAGTCCATATTGTTTCATGACATCCTGCCGGGTCCACTCCGCCTGAACGCAGACGAAGGAAGCTCGATCGCAGAACGCCCGATAATGTCTCTCGCGAGTTTCACGGTCGCTGTTTGAGAAGAATTCCGGGTAGTGAAGATGCTGTAAGTCCCACGGCTGATAGATCGAGGGCAGATCCGTCAGGTACCCCATTTGAGTTGGAAAGTGGACGACATCAAACTGCTGAGCTTCGACATAGCCGTCTGAAGTAGGGATATGTGCCACACTTTTGCCCAGTTTGCGCCAAACCCAGCGAAGGGGCATAATCTTGCCCAGGGAACCCTTGACCCGGGAAACCATCGACACCTCAATGCCCTCCAGCTTGCACGGTCCGTAAATGTAGGGTGCGATCCAGTCCCTCATGTCTTCGTGAACGATAAACGTGTATTCCTGATCCGTGACCGTCGAATCCGAGAGAGCTTTGGCCAAAGCAATCACCGCCGTGCCAACGCCCTGTCGAGTGTTCGCGATCCGGCAATCAACTGCCACACGGAGTTTCCGATCAGTCTGCATTAAATGCCGCGGCTCCAGCCAAGTTTACATGATGATGCGTTCTGGCTCACGTTCTTCGGGTTGAGTACAATAGAGTTTACTTATGGTGCGAGGAAGCAACAGGAAGTTTGGATGTTTCCACGGGGCTTGCTCTTAACAGGACGCAGTAGCTATGAACTTCCTCCTGATTGACAGGCAAACGTTGCGCCGCCAACCATGGCAGTGTTTGGGAGTTGTAATGCAAACCGTTCACGAGTCCACATGCGGCGGCGCTCGGACCAGGGGGGCCCTGGCGCAAAGCACTGGGGACCTTCCGCTGGTCACCGTGATCACCGCAGTCTTCAATGGGAGACCGTTTATCGCGGAGTGCCTGGAAAGTGTCCTCAAGCAGGATTACCGCAATATTGAGCATATCGTTCTCGACGGCGGCTCAACCGACGGCACGCTCGAAGTCCTCCGCCACTATGACGATCGAATTGCCCTATGGAAGAGTGAACCGGACCAGGGCGTCTACGATGCTTGGAACAAAGCGTTATCGGAGGCGCGCGGCGAATGGATATGCTTCCTGGGCGCAGACGATGAGTTCCTGCCCGGTGCTATCAGCGCCTACATGGCTCTGGCCGCAAGGCATCCCGAAGCAGAATATCTGAATTCGCGTGAGCGGTGGATGCATACCGACGGTTACGAACGAATCAGAGGCAAACCTTGGACTTGGCCTGGCATTCTACGGCAAATGTGCATGGCGCATGTCGGCAGCATGCATCGGCGCACTCTATTCGATCGCTTGGGCGTGTATGACCTCTCGTTCGGCACGGCATCCGATTACGAGTTGCTGCTGCGAGCTCGAGGTTCACTGAAGACCGCATTTATGCCCTCCGTTACAGTAATCATGCGAGGCGGTGGGATGACCGAAGATCGCGTTGCGCTCGCCGACGCCACACGTGCCAAAATCGTCACAGGCGGCCGCAATCCAACCTTGGCTGCAATCGAACTTGGCATCGCAAACGCGAAATTTGTACTCCGTCCGCTTCGCCGCTTAATCTGAAGGACTTGTCCATCATGACGAAATACAGAGACAGTCGACGTGTTTCGAAGCGGTCATCAGCGTGACTCTCGTCCGGTTCTCTCCCCCAAACGCCAAGGCTCCTAGACGAGGAATGTAACTGACATGCTTCTGTTATGGTTCGTCGCCAACACGGTGCTCTGGCCGTTCAATATCATTGTTGGCGGTCTACGGCTCAATCTCAACGTGCCTGTACTGATAGGCGCGGGAATCTTTTGGCTTTGGCGGCGAGGAAGGATAACCCGATCCACTGCCAAAGTTCTCATCGTTCTTATCGGCTTTGTGGTCTGCTCCATGGTTGTGGCGATTGTCTCTCCTTGTAATGACAACCTTCTGAAATCTGCAGTCACCGCACCCATTCTCTTGTTTCTCGCCTTCATTGGATGGGAAGCGGGCGCCACAGCTAAGCCTTCCGATTGGCTGCACTTGCCCCGGGCGGCCACATACTCGCTTATGATTGCGCTTGCGGGGTTCGTTGTAGAGATAGCAATGCCATCGCGATTCCCGCTTCAGGCGGATTACCGCGCCCACTGGGTTTTGTCCGGAATCTTTCAGGAGCCCAGCAATGTTGCCTTCGCGTTGATCCCGTGCGCCGCCGTGCTGCTAGCGTCTAACCGCAGGAAGTGGCGGAGAAGAGGAGCCTTGACACTAGCGGGACTTGCGATCATTTCCCACTCCTCAACACTGATAGCGCTTACAGGCGCGTTACTGATATATCGCCTTCTAATAAAAGGAATCTCTCGACAGACCGTCTGGCTCGGCTTGGCTATTACCTTGGGCATTGGATTGGCCGGAGCCGCCAGCTATCAAAACTTTCTGCAACCTACCGTCGAAAGAATCGCCGGAGTAGTTGCTTATGGCGATACTGAGAACCTCTCCAGCCTGGCATACGTGCAAGGCTGGGAGGACGCTTGGGCCAATTTCTCACGTACACATGGCTTGGGCCTGGGCTTCAACATGATGGGATGTCATCCTCTCCCAGATGTAGCCGCCCGCGAAATCCTTGCACTCAGAGGCATTCACGAACTGAATGCGGACGATGGAACCTTTCAATTCAGCAAAATAGTCTCCGAGACCGGAATCTTCGGAATTCTGTTTTATGTCGCAATCATTCGCTGGTGGCTCCTCTTGGAGAAAAGAATCCGAACGCTTACAGATGACACGGAACGCTGCGTAGCCGCGACTCAGTCGGTTATGATTTTCTGTTTTATAACGTCCAGCTTCGTCAGAGGAGGGAGCTACTTCAGCGGAGCGATCTTGCTTTGGCTAGTAGCCGTGAGCGGTGCATCGACTGCGCGAAGACAACGGGTATCCGCCCGGCCAACAAAACGCAAGCTACAGGCATTGGTAACCAATCACGACATTCCCGCATCCTGACGATCAATCGGCGGTAGGTTCAGTATCAATCTGATCGTTTCCTAAGCAAGTATCGACGCTGAAATTCGCTACGATAAGCTGTGCCGCAAAGCTCCCTCAACTTCCCCGACCGTCCCAAAGGCTTGCTTCACGCTCTAAGTAGCCCCAGATCGCAAGTGCACTATGATCCCAGTTGTATCTCTCGGTCTGCACTAGGCCGGCTGCCCGCAGTTTTCCCGCAACCTCCGGATCCTTCAGCACACTGTCCAGCGCAGCCTTCAAACTCTCGGCATCTCGTGGATCGAAATAGACCGCAGCATCGCCGCAGACCTCGGGCATCGAGGCGCTTGACGAAGCCACCACAGGGCAACCGCAACGCATTGCCTCAAGGGGAGGTATTCCAAAGCCTTCCTCAAACGACGGGAAGATGAAGCAACTCGCGTTCTCGTACAGGGCTCGCAGTTGCTCATCGGTCACATAGCCGGTTTTGGTCACCTTCTCTTCGTCGAATTCCTCCCCGCGAAACACCGCCTTGCTGCTCCCGCCGGTAACAATCGTCGAAACACCTCTCTCGTTCAGCCATCCGCTGACGCGCGCTACGATCTTCACATTCTTGTTGGCCTGTTGGGATCCCACACACAGGACATAATCGCGCCGGGTATTCCCAAAGATGTCGCCTAGGATGCCATCATCGATTCCGCAACGCAAAACATGATCGCTTCCGAGATAGACCACATGAATCTTGCCTCGGGAGATTGTCTTACAATATTCGAGAAGTTTTCCCTTGGAGTAGTTCGAGATCGTAAGAATCGACTTGGCGCGGAATCCCGCAACTCGATAGAGAAGCCTCGTCCACGTCCGATAGGCAAACGAATAGCCTTGCGGCGCCATAAAAATCGAAGCATCGGGAAGCATGGTAACTTGGCACGGATGAAACAGCGGAGACGGGCCGCACGGATTGAACAGCACGCCGCCACGCGCCAGCCTCGGCAGGTCAAGTTGTTCCCATGGGTGCCCGGAGAATCGGCCTCCCTGAACCAACCGTATGCTCTTCAAGTTGGGAAGCGAATAATTACCGGTCGGTGCCAGCAAGGTGACGTCGCACCCGCCGCCTAGAGTCCCGGCTTCGAGAAATCGGTCGAGAGAGAAAACGACTTCGGTCGCGACTCTCTGAACGCCCGTGATGCGCTGCGTCAGGTACCGTCCATTGATGAAAATCTGCTTCATTCGAGGGTCACGATGGCTTCCCCATCCACCAGTCCGCCTGGACGACGGAAGGCCGCGAACTACCGGCGGACCTTGCGTTCAAGAAACTCCACAATTCGCTCTCGAAAAATAGATTCGTCGAACTGCATCGCGTGTTCTCGAATCGCTCGTGGATTAAAGCCATCCGGCAACCCCTCAAAACGCTCGATCGCACGCACCAGAGATTCGACGGTCTGCTCCGAAAAGAAAACACCTGTAGCACCGTTCGCGCATCCGCCATCATCGAGACCGCGCACCGTCTCCAGGGCGCCTCCGGCTCCGAAAGCGATCACCGGGCGGCCATGAGCTTGCGCCTCCACCGGCACAATGCCAAAATCTTCCTCTCCAGGGAACAAAAGAGCGCGGCACTTGCCCAGCATCTCGTGTTTCTGAGCATCCGAAACGCCCCCCAGGAACTCCACACTCGGCCCCGCGAGTCGCTGCAAGCGTCGAAGATCCGGGCCCGATCCGATGATCTTCAATGGCCGATTAAGCCGATTGCACGCCTCAATCGCAAGATCGAATCTCTTGTAATTCACTAACCGCCCAACCGCAATATAAAAATCCCCTTGCTGATCGCCCATTTGCATCGATTGCACGTCGATGGGTGGATAAATAACCTCGGACTCACGGCGGTAGTACTTGCGGATCCGCGAAGCAACGTACTTTGAGTCACACGCGAATTCATCAACCCTGCCTGCCGCAGCATAATCCCAAAGACGAACACTATGCGCCGTGAGCGAAAATATAAATCGAGTAAGCGGTTTCATTTCGCGAATATAAGCCGAATACATATCCCATATGTAGCGCATGGGCGAGTAGCAATAGCACACATGCATAGTGTTCGTCGAGGTTAGCACCCCTTTAACCGTGCCGGCTGTAGAGGAAATAACTAAGTCGTAGCCAGTCAGATCAAATTGCTCGAGAGCGAATGGATGAAACATCAACGTATGACGATGAAATCGATGGATCAGAGGAATCTTCTGCAAAAACGAAGTCGTGAGCTTCCTGCTGCGCAAGTGTGGCGCCATCGTCTCCGGTCTTGCGAAAAGTGCAAATAAATCGGCTTGCGGAAAGATGTCAGCCAGCACTTCAACAACGCGCTCCGCGCCCCCGCGGGTGTAAAACCAATCGTGAACGATGGCAACACGCAACGACGACAGGCTCAAAGGAGTCGAGGATGGCTGGTCTGGTGTGACGCTCGAATACTGCTGATCAGTCAATCTTTCACCTCAAAAACATTTGTCTGCCCAAATCCAGGAAATTTCAACTCTCATTAGGCAATCTCCCCGCGAGCCTCGGTCCCAAGCCCTAATACCCCTTGAAAGAGAATCTTACAGCATCAAGAGAGCCTGGCGGCACCGGCGATACTGGCGTCCATCCAGACAACTTCATCGGTCACCCGATCGTCAGCGCCAGTCCTCTCGGTCGGCAAACAAGCTAGGCCATTCAGCGGTGGCAGCTCCGGCGGATAACGCGACCGCCGGAGGAGAGCAAGCGAGCGCTCGAAGGTCCGCAGCAGCCCCCATTGTCCCTATCGGCTGAAAGGTCGAGTGAGATCGTTAAGCCGTACATTGGCGAGGAAGCCCCGCACACACTCTGTCAATTGCTCACGCGCGGCATCATTCGGGACCGCCATGTCCATGGTCTCGGCCCGCAGCAAAATACGCACCGGAATCGAACTCTTCTCGCTAAGCAGAGACCTGGGATCAGGCCGCGTGTAAACGAACCCAAAATGAGTCCGTTCGGTGGTGAATTCGCCGCAAGCGCCATTTCGGCACATCGTCGACGCTTCAATGTGCCGCGTCACGCCGTCGTTATAGAAAGCCGAACTGAAGTCGACCGGCACAGCCCCAGAAGTCGCAACCGTGAGTTGCCCCTGCCATAGCGGATCCTGTCCGCGAATGGTATGGCAAAGCACAGGATCGTGCCAGTCCGGCACAGGCGATACCCCAATCGCAATTGGAGTACCACCACCCGGCGGTGCATACTGCCCCCAGACGTAGATAATGGGCCCCGTGACGTCAGACTCATTCCAGGACCGGACCAAAGTGTAATTGCCCAGACGTTCGGGAAACCGCACGGTTGCCACATCCGCGGCACTCGTCGTCGACGCATGAATCATCGCGTTAGCTCGCCCCAGCCCTGCGCATCCGAAGAGCACGATCACCGCCGTCGCCGCGAGTTGAGCATACTGCCCGCGACGCGGGAGATCATGAAATTCCCGTTGCCCCGGTTCGGCGGCAGGCTCCAGCATTTTCGCCCCCCCCGCATCGCGAAGGCGGGCAATGACGCTAAACAGCAGAATCGTCGCGAAAAGAAAAAGCAGCGCCCCAATCACGTAATCCGCATTCTCCGCCTTGCCCTGGAGCGAGGGAATGTGCAGCGCCACCGCGTAATATAGCACCAGCACGCAAAGCCGCACCAGGTTGAACACGTAGCCCAGCAGAATCGCTCCGGCGACCACCACGGCATTCGAGTACCAGCGAAATCGATAAACATACCCGGCAATCAACGCGATGAAGCCCATCGTGATCGAGCCGCGAATGCCATTGCATCCCGGAGCAATGAACATGCCAAAGTCAGGCGTGAACATCAGGCGAAGGTTGTCCGGCGTCAAATTGTGCCCCAGGTGCATCGCAAACGCCCGGGCAACGTGGGCCGATATATGCTGCAATGGCAGATCGATCAGAGAACTGAATACATGCGGAATCGGGTTCGCAAAATACAGAAGAAGAATTGGAAACAATGCCGCCCGGTACAGTCGCACGCCGCCCAGCAGCAGAACCACACCGGAGCCATAAGCCAACAGCATCAGCGACGGCGGCGGCAACACCGTCGACCAGCGTGGCGAAACCACCAGAATCAGAATCGCCTGCTCCTGGACATGGGCCACCACCACCGTGGCCACCAGCAGTGCCAATCCCCACCAAGTTCCCTCCGCCCGCCAACCCAGGCTTCTCCACACGCGAAGAATAAGAATAAAACTCACTAGTGGAATCACCATGCCGATAGACTTCAGCGCATCGTTGGTCCACAAAGTCCAAAGCGACAGCATCGTAAACCATATGGTCGATAAGCCCAGCACCGCCAGCGTGGATGAAAGGGTAGCGAATTGCACCGGCGAAAGTCCCGCAGGACTTGCGATCGGTAAAGCTTCGGAATCAGGAAAGGCGGACATAGTTTCAACTCGTTAAAATGGCCAGAACTCAGTACAAATAAGTGTATAGCGAGAGCGACTTCCGGAGCGCTTTCGCCCTCGCTTCGTTCTCGCGTACGTTGTAATCATGCACCGGGCACCCGCCGACGAATAGGTTTCCATAACCCCAGCCGCTTATTTACATGGTTGCTTTGGGTCGCCCTCATTCCAAGATGAGAGGGCGCCATCCCATAACGCCGCACTTACTTCACCTCAGCCAGCGACTTCTTCCGCGCCGCCTCAAACTCATCGCCCGGCCGCCACCCGATTGTCTCCTTCGCGGCGATCGCCTCCCACCCCAGTTCCATCCCAAACCGCGCCAGCTTCGCCTCCGAAGTGAAGTCCATATCCTCCGTGTAGTTATCCGAGAAGTTATGATATCGGTGCGCCACGTAGTCATCCTCCTTCGCCAGTCCCCACGCCGCATCGTGCCCCTTGTACAGCGTCCCGGCCCCAATCGAAAACGCCGGAACCCCCGCCCGCGCCAGGCTGAAATGATCCGACCGGTAGTAATGCCCCGCCTCCGGATGCTCATCCGGCACAATCGCCATCCCGAACCGCGCCGCCGTCGCCTCCACCACCGGATAGAAGCTCGTCCGCTCTGCCCCATCCACCTTCGTCTGCATCGGCTCGCCAAACGGCTGGATGTCGTCGTAATTCAAATCCAACGCAATCTGCCCAACAGGAATCGGCGGATGCTGCCCCAGGTATTCCGACCCCAGCAAGCCCTGCTCCTCCGCCGTCACGGCCGCGAACACCACGCTATGCGGCGGCGCAATCCCCATCGACGTCCACACCCGCGCCTGTTCCATCAGGATCCCGCACCCCGTCGCATTGTCCGCCGCGCCGTTGTAAATGTTGTCTCCCGCCATCCCCGGCACAAACCCCAGATGATCGTAGTGCGCCGTATACAGCACAGCCTGGTCCTTCACCGGACGCCCCTTGAATTCCTCTCCCGCGAGGTGCCGGTCCGCCTCGCTCGTTCCATACTTCGAAGGATCGCCCGCCAGAATCCCAATCACGTTCGGCGACTGGTACGGCCGCACCGTCGACTCAAGGTGCGCCTTCAACCGCACCGGCAGTTCCACCGCCTTGAATCCGCGCTTCCCCGCCGCCTCAATCTCCGCGTCGGCCGATCCCAGCCCCGCAGCCGCAAACAGCTTATCCGCGACATTGTGCTGGATCCAAGCAGCCGCCGCCACCTGCGGATTCGCATCGCTCGCCAGAACCGTCCGCTCCCCGGCACCCCAGGAATTCTCCACCACCGACCACGGATAGCTCGCCAGATCGGTGCGGTGAATAATCAGCGCGCCAATCGCCCCTCTTCGCGCCGCCTCTTCGTACTTGTACGTCCAGCGCCCGTAGTACGTCAGGGCCTTCCCCGCAAAAAACTTCGGGTCGTCCGATGGCGGATCGCCCACCACAATCAGCACCACTTTGCCCTTCACATCCACACCGGCGTAATCGTCCCAGTTGTACTCCGGAGCTGTCACGCCAAACCCCACGTACACCACCGGCGCGTCAATATTCACCACCGGCGTATGCCGCGGGTTGCTCACCACGTAATCCGCGCCAAACCGCAGCGCCATCGCCTCGCCGCTCGCTGGCGCCAGCGAGAAAGTCGTAGCCTCCCGCTTCACCGTGATCCCGACAAAGTCAATCTGCTGGAAGTACGTCCCGTTGTCCCCGCCCGGCTTCAACCCATCCAGTGCAAACTGCGTCGCAATATACTTCGCCGCCAACTCCCCGCCGCGCACACCCGGCCCGCGCCCTTCCAGCAGATCGTCCGCCAGAAACTTCACATGCGCGCGAATCTTCTCCGCATCAATCGAGTCCTCCGCCGCCTTCACCGCCGCCGGAATCGCGGTCTGTGCCTTCACCACTCCGACCGCGCCCACGCAGAACAACGTTGCGGCAGCAAACACGCTCACTCGAAAGCTCATCGTCTCACTCCTCCGCACACCCCTTCTCACTCCTCCGCGCTCGCGCGCTCCTTCAGTCTATTGCACTTGCATCACCGGCTTCCCTTTCATGCTCCGGCGTGCCGCTCATCCCCGCAGCTCTAGTCGTGCCACCTCACCAAAGGCACATCCCCAAAAGCTCGCGTTCATCTAGACCGCAACGTCCACCCCCAAAAAACTGCGTCATCCCGACCGCAGCGTGTACCCCCCAAAACTGCGTCATCTCGACCGGAGCGCGTAGCGCGTAGTGGAGAGACCCCGCATTTCGTCTTTGCTCTTGCAGTTGTTCGTTCTCCTTCGCACCCACCCAAAAACTGCGTCATCTCGACCGGAGCGCAAAGCGCGTAGTGGAGAGACCCCCGCATTTCGCCTTTGCTCTTGCAGTTGTTTGTTCTCCTTCGCACCCACCCAAAAACTGCGTCATCTCGACCGAAGCGCAACGCGCGCAGTGGAGAGACCCCCGCATTTCGCCTTTGCTCTTGCAGTGGTTCGTTCTCCTTCGCACCCACCCAAAAACTGCGTCATCTCGACCGAAGCGCAACCCGCGTAGTGGAGAGACCCCCGCATTTCGCCTTTGCTTTTGTTCTGTTTTTGCTAATGCTAGTTAGAGGGGTAGCGCTCGGCGAAACGACCTCGCTGGAACCCCTCTGAAAATTACGCCATCCTAACTCTCATCCAGTAGCACTAGAATTCTCCCCATGAACATCCCCGCCATCCAAGCCGCGCTACGCGATGCCAACCTCGACGCCTGGCTCTTCTACGACCACCACCACCGCGACCCTCTCGCCTACAGCATCCTCTCCCTCGACCCCGCCATGCACGTCACCCGCCGCTGGTTCTATCTCGTCCCCGCAACCGGCGAGCCCGGCAAACTCGTCCATCGCATCGAATCCACCCGCCTCGACACCCTCCCCGGCACCCGCGCCGAATACTCCTCCTGGCAGGAACTCGACGCCGCACTCGAAGCTATGCTCGCCCCCCACACCCGCATCGCCATGCAGTACTCCCCGCGCAACGCCATCATGTACGTCTCCATGGTCGACGCCGGTACCATCGAGCGCATTCGTGACATGGGCAAAGAAATCGTCTCCTCCGCCGACCTCGTCAGCCAGTTCGAAGCGGTCCTCACCGACGACCAGATCGCCACCCACTACGTCGCGCAGGAAAAGGTCGACCGCATCCTGGCCGAAGCGTGGAAACACATGGGCCAACTCGCCCGCACCACGGGAACCGACGAATTCGCCATGGTCAACTGGATCAGCGAAGCCTTCCGCCGCGAAGGCCTCGTCTGGGAGTACGGCCCCAACGTAAGCTGCGCCGCCAACTCCGCCGACTCCCACTACGAGCCCACCCAGGAAAACTCCCGCCCCATCCGCCGCGGAGACTTCGTCCTCATCGACCTCTGGGCCAAGCTTCCCCAGCCCGGCGCCGTCTACTACGACATCACCTGGACCGGCGTCGTCGACCGCGAGCCTACGCAGCGCGAGCAGACCATCTTCTCCACCGTCCGCGCCGCTCGCGACGCCGCCATCGCCGCCGTCCAGGCCGCCTACGCCGCCCACATCCCCATCGCCGGCTACCAGGCCGACGACGCGGCCCGCGCCGTCATCCGCGACGCCGGATACGCCGAATGGTTCACCCATCGCACCGGCCACAACATCGGGCCCGAGATCCACGGCGCCGGCGCCCACCTGGACAACCTCGAGACCCACGACGTCCGCCTCCTCC
>OBLU010000566.1_pt1 | contig 34867 bp, 25 predicted proteins | sample 1518681 | NCBI WGS metagenome assembly OBLU01 (sample SAMEA3539304, study PRJEB22396) | soil metagenome | biome: tundra; feature: field; material: soil | place: USA | collected 2010-05 | depth 0.15 m
AGCAAAACTTGGCGGGGGAGAGGAGAAAATAAAAGATCAGCACAACAAAGGAAAACTTTCGGCAAGAGAAAGGATAGAGTTTTTTGTTGATGAAGGAACTTTTGAAGAGATTGATATGTTTGTTAATCATAGGGCTAATGATTTCGGTCTGGATAAAATTAAAATTCCGGGGGATGGCGTTGTTACTGGTTTTGCTAAAGTTAATGGTAAACCTGTAGCTTTATTCAGCCAGGATTTTACTGTTTTCGGAGGCTCCCTTTCAGAGACTAACGCTGAGAAAATAAGTAAGATAATGAATATGGCAATGAAAAGTGGTTTTCCGGTGATTGGATTGAACGACTCCGGAGGGGCCAGGATACAAGAAGGTGTTAATAGTCTTGGTGGTTATGCCAATATTTTTTTATTGAATACGTTGGCCTCTGGGGTAATACCGCAAATCTCGGTAATCCTAGGTCCATGTGCCGGAGGTGCTGTTTATTCTCCAGCTATTACCGATTTTATTTTTATGGTACGCAATTCAAGTTATATGTTTGTAACTGGTCCAAATGTCGTTAAGACAGTTACTCATGAGGATGTTTCTTTTGAGGATCTTGGGGGAGCTGAAACTCATGCTTCCAAAAGTGGAGTTGCTCATTTTGTATATGAAAATGAAATAGAAACTCTGTTAAATGTCAGAAGATTACTAAGTTACCTGCCATTAAATTTCATGGATAAACCTGTTGATCTCCCTTTTAATGCAGGTGATATTTTCCCTGATGAAAGACTTGATGTTATTATCCCCGATACTCCCAATAAACCTTATGATATGAAAGAAGTAATAAATTTATTGGTGGATAAACAGGATTTTTTTGAAGTTCATGCAAATTATGCTGAGAACATTATTGTGGGATTTGGAAGGATAGGGGGAATGTCTTTAGGAATTGTGGCTAACCAACCTCAGGTTTTAGCAGGAGTACTTGATATAAATGCTTCTGTTAAAGGCGCTAGGTTTGTTCGTTTCTGTGATGCTTTTAATATACCATTATTGGTTCTAGTAGATGTACCGGGATTTTTGCCGGGAACCGAACAGGAATGGAACGGAATTATAAGGCACGGAGCGAAGCTACTATTTGCCTTTTGTGAAGCAACTGTCCCCAAAGTAACGGTAATTGTCAGGAAAGCTTATGGTGGCGCTTATGATGTTATGAACTCTAAGCACATAAGGGGAGACTTTAATTTTGCGTGGCCTTCCGCAGAAATTGCGGTTATGGGTCCCAAAGGAGCTGTAGAAATAATATTTAAAAAGGAAATTGCTAAATCAGAGAATCCGGGAACTGAAATTGAAAATAAATTAGAGGAATATATAAAAATATTCGCAAATCCTTACATTGCTGCCGAAAGAGGGTATATTGATGATATTATTCTTCCAAGGGATACAAAAGGTAAATTAATAAATGCTTTTCATTTATTAAAAACGAAAGTCGATAAAAACCCGCGTAAAAAGCATAGCAACATACCATTATAGATGCCTTAAATCTTTTTTCTTGCTTATAATCACATGATGTCTTATATTACGTCATAAATATAATTATTTGGAGAACTCTTAATGAGCAAAAAGTTATTACCGCTTTTTGCTATCTCTTTATTGGCTTTGTTCTTTTACTCGTGCGGAGCAAATAAAGAGATAGCAAAAGACGATAACTCCAAAGAGACACAGATGACTGTGCCTAAAGGAGGTATCGTTTCTGAAATGTTAGAGCAGGCCCGCCAATTTTATGTATCAGCTTTGGCAAAACAGGAACTTAATAGTACTACCGAAACAATCAACAATTATGAATCTTCCCTCAGGATAATCAATAATCTTAGTTATTATCCTAATATAGAGCAGAATGATGCCTATATCGAACTTCAGAAGTCTATAATTGAAGATTACCGAAAATATGTTGATGGATTAACCGAACTCCCCGTTGATGTTTCTTTCGCTGCTCTGGAAGAGTGGATGGGGAAGACAATGCCTGATGTTCAGTTGACTCTTAAAGATAAAGAGAAAATTTCTAAACCTATTTCCGTTGTTTCTACTGATATACCTCTGGAAATTAATCCGGTAGTAGAGCAATGGGTAGAATATTTTACTGCCCGTGGCAGAAAATATATGGAATTGTGGCTTTCACGTTCGGGGAAATATCTTCCTATGATGTCAAGGATATTCAAGGAAGAGGGAGTTCCACAGCAGCTTGTTTATTTAAGTATGGTTGAAAGTGGACTTAACCCCACTGCCAGATCATGGGCAAATGCTGTCGGTATGTGGCAGTTTATTAAACAGACCGGGAAATTATATGGGCTTAATTCTGACTTCTATTTTGATGAAAGAAGAGATCCTGAAAAATCTACTAAGGCTGCCGCGCATCATTTAAAGGATCTTCATAATTCCCTGGGGGATTGGTATCTTGCTTTAGCAGCTTACAATGCAGGCGAAGGAAGAATTACCCGTGCTATGAATCGTTCCGGTGAAAATAATTTCTGGGCTATATCAAAATATTTAGCTAAAGAAACACAGAGTTATGTCCCACAGTACATTGCTGTCTGTTTAATAGCTATGGACCCTAAAAAATATGGGTTTAAGGACATAAAGCCGGAAGCACCCTCTGAATATGAAACCTATAAGGTAGATGGAGCGATCGATCTTGGTTTTCTATCAAAATGTGCTGGTATAAGTCTGGAGACAATTCAGGAAATTAACCCTGAACTTATTCAGATGTGTACTCCTAATAATTTCCCAGGCGGTTATCCTCTTCGCTTACCTAAAGAAAAAGTAAAACTTTTTGCATCCAATGTTCAGAATATTCCTGAATCAGCTAAAAGAAATTACCTCGTGCATACTGTTAAACGAGGGGAAACATTGCAAAGGATTGCAGATGAGTTTGGTGTTTCTAAAACTAACCTAGCTGAAGCAAATAATATATCAACGAAGACCAGACTTTATAAGGGTATTAAATTGAAAATACCAATTACAAGTACTGTTTCTTCTGATTATGCGTATAATACAAATTCTGAAACTGCTGAAGAAAATAATACCGGGCAGGAAAATAAATCTGTTGGTGAAGATAACAGTGGAACTGATGATTATGTTTCACCTTATCTGACTTTGAACCCTGATGTTAAAGTTAAAACTTCTGTCCCTCCTGCTAATACTCTTACTGAAAAAAAGAGTGATGATGTAGATGAATCTGAAAATGTTGCTATTGTCGATAACAAAACCACTTCAGATAAATCAGTTACAACTAGCCAGGCTATTATTCCTAATGGTAAAGTTGCTGTAAACTATAGAGTTAAGAGAAAAGATAATCTCCTTGCCATTGCTGACATTTTTGATGTTAGAGTTAGTGACATAAGAAATTGGAATAATATTCCTTATACAAAAACAATAGGCGTGGGTGATAACCTTATTGTATTTGTTCCGTCAGATAAAAAAGAATTTTATGCAAGCCTTGATAATCAAACCTCAATTGAAAAGGCAACTTCTAAGAATACAGTTGTTAAGAATAATAAGTCTTGGGTTTATCACAAAGTAAAACGTGGAGAAAGTCTTAGAACTATTGCTTTAAGATATGGTGTTAATATATATGAACTTCGTGACTGGAATAATATTCATGGGAATAAAATTGCTGCTGGAAAAAAGATTAGAATTTTAGCAGCTAAGAATTCTGATTATATTGCTTCGAATGAAAAGAATTCGAATAAAAATTCTGTATACAAATACAGAGTAAAAAGAGGAGATTCTATAAGTGAAATAGCGCATAAATTTGGTGTGTCAGTTGCCAATCTGAAGAATTGGAATGGCTTAACTTCTAACACACTTAATGCGGGTAAGTCATTAAAAATATTCAGTGATTCAAAGATTTCATCCCTTGGCGATAATACCTTGAAAAACTCTGCGAATATAAATTATTATAAAATTAAAGCCGGGGAAAATATTACTGCTATTGCCACGCACTATAATGTTTCTGTCTCCAGCATAAAGAAATGGAATAATTTGAAAGACAACAAAATAATCGCAGGAACAAATCTTAAGATCTATTCTGATGCTGGAGTTAATGATATAAGCGATAATAATGCTACAACCAAGAATAATATTAGCGTAAATAAAAAATCGGATAAAATAACAGTGAAAAAGAGTGAAAATTTCTATTCTGTTAAACATGGAGATTCTTTATTTGCAATCGCTAAAAAATATGGAATTACTGTAGAAGACCTTAGAAATTTGAATAAGCTTAAAGGTAATAAACTAAATCAAGGTCAGAAATTAAAAGTTGAATAATTTAAAGGATTGTTCCCTGGATCAATATTTACGGAACATTTTTTAATTATATTTATTAATGATTTTGTAATATAAATTGATCATACTTTAGTTCTTAATTTTATTGTCTGAAGCCGTTAGGGGTGTTATTTAAATAAATAACTGAGATTAAACCCTTAAACCTGATCTGGATAATACCAGCGTAGGGAAACGGGTTAAAAAGAATAATTAAGTTTTTAGCCGTTTCTATAAACGGCTTTTTTTATGGAGTTTCTATGAAAAATTTAATTATTCTATTTCTAGTTTACTTGTTTGTACCGGTTAGTTATTCACAGATAAGTGGAAAAATAAGTAATGCTGAAACGCATTTGCCGCTTCCGAATGCTAATATAATTGTTGCTGATAGAAACATTGGGACTACCTCTGGTAAAAATGGTGATTTTACCCTGCAAGGTAACATTAATGAAGGGGACGTTTTAATAATTACTTATGTGGGATTCACGACTAAAAAAGTTATCCTCAAAAAGAATGACTTCACCCAACTCATCTTACTTTCCTTAGAGCCAGCTATAATACCTGCCCAGACGGTTTTAGTGGAAGCTTCAGTTGGTGAAGAGGGTGTTACGCCCGTTACATTTCAAAAAATTACCAAAAATAATATTGAGAAAAATTATATCGTTCAGGATATTCCTCAATTCCTGGGGGAGCTTCCTTCAACTACATTTTATTCTGAAAATGGTAATGGGATTGGATATAATTATTTAAGTATAAGGGGGTTTGATCAGAGAAGAATATCCGTTTCCATCAATGGAATACCTCAGAATGATCCCGAAGATCATGATGTCTATTGGCTTGATTTTCCGGACCTCCTGGAAAGTACTGAATTCATACAAGTTCAGAGAGGTGCAGGATCCGGCATTATTGGTTATCCAGCAATAGGGGGATCTATTAACATCATTACTTCAAATTTCAGCTATAAACCGGAATATAATTTCTCAGCTGCTTTAGGTTCATATAACACAAGGAAATATTTAGCCTCATTTTCCAGCGGATTGATTGATAATAAATATTCCTTTTATGCCAAAATCTCGGAAATATTAAGCAGCGGATACAGGAATCTGTCATGGACTGATTTCAAAAGTTATTACCTCTCTGCAATAAGGTATGATGACAATCTAACTTCGCAGGTAAATATTTATGGTGGTCCTGTTGCCGATGGTCTAGCATATACGGGACTTCCAAAGTTTGCTATTCAGGATAAAAATCTTCGTAGACAAAATTATTCTTATTGGACTGCCACTCCAGATTCTTTTACCTACATAACGCCAAGAAGACCTGAGGAGATTGAGAACTTCACCCAACCCCATTATGAATTACTCAATGAATACAAAATAAGTGATGATGTTATTCTTAATTCCGCATTATTTTATGTAAACGGTGTTGGATTTTTTAATTATGATGGATCATGGGCGGATACTTCCTATTTCAGACTAACACGACAAAATGGATTTTCCCCGACAGGTAATCCCGGGAATGCTCTGATTGGTGCCTGGGTTGATAATAAGCAGGAAGGATGGATACCAAGGCTAAGCTGGAAACATACTGATGGTGAATTTATTGCTGGAGCAGAATTTAGAATTCATCGTTCAGAACATTGGGGAAATATAAGTTATGCTGAAAATTTACCGGTGGGTGTTACCAGCGGATATCAGTATTATGACTATAGGGGTGGAAAGGATATGATCAGCGGATACGTCCATGAATCTCACCAATTGAATAACCGGATAAATTTTCTTGTAGAATTGCAGATTGCATATCATAAATACATGTTATATCAGGAGAAATATGTAGGTACTGACTTTTCAGTTAAGAACACTTTTGTCAATCCAAGATTTGGAATAAACTATAAGTACCTAGATAATAATAGCATATATTTTTCATTCGCCAGGGTATCACGGGAACCGCGATTAATAAATTATTATAATGCTGATGAATCGAGCGGTGGGGAAGTACCTCAATTTAAACATAATCCTGATGGTACTTACAATTTTTCTGAACCTTTGGTTAATCCTGAAACTATGAATGACTTTGAACTGGGAGCCTCTTACCTCTTCAAAAACATTCTCTTTACTCTAAATCTGTATTATATGTTATTCGATAATGAAATTGTAGAGAATGGCCAGGTAGATCAATATGGTGTTCCAGTGACGGGTAATGTGAATAGTTCGATGCATAAGGGTGTTGAACTTTCGGCTATCTATAAGACTAATATTTTAAATGTATTTGCCAATGTATCAATGAGTAATGATATTATTAAAGAAGGTAGATATTATATTGATTCTCTTAGAAGCATAAATCTGAGCGGTAACAAAATAAGTGGTTTTCCCGGATTTCTTTTTAATTTTGGAGTAACATATGACATTAACAAACTGTACATCAAACTCACGGGGAAATATGTAGGAGCATTTTATTCTGATAATTATGACAAGAATTTGAATACATATTTAGCAACATATGGGGATTTTGTTGCATATTCTGACAATAAAAATCCTGCATATTTTACGGCAGACTTCCTTGCAAGTTATTCCTTTAATTTATTTAATGCTGTTTCGGATTCGAAACTTTATTTGCAGATAAATAATATATTTGACCGATTATATTCCGCAAATGCTATCGGAGCAGAATTCTTTCCCGGAGCAGAAAGAAATTTTATAGCCGGTTTTAAGTTAGGATTATGAGTTGTATAACTCATAATTTGTAAAATGTTATATGCGCAGGATATTATGCATTTTCTTTAAAATAAAGAAGGAATTAAGTGGATGATAAAAGACAATAAATGTATAATTCTTGCTAATGGTAAACCACCAGCAAAGTCCGTTTTGAGTTTCTTAACTAATAGGGGGTATTCTATATTAATTTGTGCTGACGGGGGAGCAAATTCTGCAAAAAAATTAAACGTGCTCCCGAATTATATAATTGGGGATCTTGATTCAATAACTAACAATACTTTGAAATATTATACTGAGAGATCAGAGATTATTAAAATTAAAAGGCAAAATGATACGGATGTAGAGAAATGTATAAAATTTGCCATTAAGAAAAAGCTGAATGATATTGTTTTAGTTGGAGTTACTGGCGATAGATTGGACCACACATTCTGTAATCTTGGTATAGTCCTTAAATTTTCTCATTTAGCCAAAATTAGGATGATTGCTGAAAATTCTTTCCTTACTCCATTTTCTGGAAATGTACATATAAAAACATGCTCCGGAGAAACCATTTCATTGTACGGATTTGATTCCAAAACAAGGATTATTTCTGAAGGACTTTATTATCCGTTGAAGAATATCTCATTGCATTTTGGTGTAAAAGAAAGTACAAGTAACATTGCAACAGGTGAAATAGTAAAACTTATAATTGCTGGTGGAGTAATTTTTGTAATTAGGGACTTAAAAACAGTAATCAGGCATGATCTCTTTTAAACTTATCGACCTGATAATTATCTCTCTTTTCTTCTTTACTGTATTATTGATTGGATTTATTTCAGGTAAAAAGGCAAAGAATGATCCGGATGGATATTTATTAAATAATAGAAAAGTAGGATTATTTGTTTTTGTACTTGCCAATGTATCAGCATGGTATGGGGGAATACTAGGTATCGGTGAATTTACATATAGGTATGGATTGGAAAGCTGGTTTACTCAGGGACTTCCATATTATATCTTTGCCTTCCTCTTTGCATTGCTTTTTGCAAAAAAAGTAAGAGCTGCCAAACTTTTTACTATTCCTGATAAACTATCCCAGGTATATGGAAAAAAGACAGCTGCAGTTGCTGCTTTTATTGTTTTTGTCCTTGTTTCTCCCGCTCCTTATCTGCTAATGACTGCTAATCTTTTGGGACTGATTTTCAAAACAAATACAATTGTTAGTCTGATCCTTGCTCTTCTGCTTTCTTTGGTTTATTTGTTTAAAGGAGGATTTCGTTCTGACTTATATGCAAATGTATTCCAGTTTTTTGTAATGTTTACCGGATTTATAATAATTGTTGTCATCTCCTATTTCACATTCGGCGGTTATAGTTATCTGGAAACTCACCTGCCGGTTAATCATTTAAAGATTACTGGAGGGGCTTCTCCTGTTTATTTGATTGTATGGTTTCTGATAGCGTTATGGACTTTCGCTGATCCCGGTTTTCACCAAAGATCATATTCAGCTAAGTCAGGAAGCGTTGCTGTTAAAGGAATTCTGATCTCAATTATTTTCTTTGCATTTTTTGATTTTCTTACCACAACCACCGGTTTATATGCACGCGCATCAATTCCTAATCTTACTCAGCCGGTTCTTTCATTTCCTTTATTCGCAGAGAAAGCATTGTCTCCTGGAATTAAAGGCTTCTTCTACGCAGCTTTATTTGCAACAATAATGTCCACATTAAATAGTTTTTTATTTCTTAGTGGGACTACAATTGGAAGGGATTTTATCTTCAGACTATTTCCTGATTCCCAGGAAAAGAAGTTAAAGTCCTATACAATAATAGGACTTGTTGTTTCCGGTATCATTTCTGTCATCCTAGCATATCTTATCCCGTCTGTAATTGAACTATGGTATTTAATAGGCTCTATTTGTATTCCGGGGATGATTTTGGCAGTAATAAGTGCATACTATCCAAGGATAAAAATTCCATCAGGATTTATGATTGCTGAAATGATCACTGCAGTGGGATCAAGTATAATATGGTATTTTATAAGACAGAATTTTAATGCAGTACCGGTTATTAACTCTTTAGAGCCAATGATTATTGGATTATTGTTTGCCCTGACAATACATGTGATCGGATTATGTTATAAACCAGGTATCAGACTTTCGTAATCTTCCTGGATGATAAGGATAGTAGGATTGAACCTGTAAGCAGAGTAAGAATTATAATCAATGATATGACAGTAGGTATCGGGTAATATTCTGAAGCAAGCATTTTAATGCCTACAAATAATAAGATCAGTGCAACTCCGTATTTAAGATAAACGAACATATCTACCATTTCAGCAAGAACAAAGAATAAAGCTCTTAACCCTAATATGGCAAATATGTTGGAAGAAATGATGATGAATGAATCCCTGGTAATAGCAATTACAGCCGGGATTGAATCTACGGCAAATATTATATCTGATGATTCGATAAGAAGGAATGTTAGGAACATTGAAGTTGCAAATACCTTTCCTTCTTTTTTAATAAAGAAATACTTCCCATAAAATCCCGGTTTGAAATTAAGATACCTTACTGCAATTTTAATCAGAGGATTCTTTTCATATTCCAGTTCTTTATCTTCTCCGAATGCCATTTTATATGAGCCATAAAGCAGGATGAGCCCAAATAAATATATTATGGGATGGAACACCTTAATTAAACCAATACCTGCCAGGATAAAAATTATCCGGAATACAATTGCACTTAAGATACCCCACTTAAGTACATGAGGCTGACTTTCGAGTGGTACAGCCATTACCTTAAAAATCATCAGGAATATGAATAGGTTATCAATAGACAATGATTTTTCAACAATGAATCCTGTTAAAAAATCAAGTGAACGTGTGTGCCCCTGTTCAAGGAATATATAAATGCAAAGATCAAAAAGAAGAGCAGTTATAATCCAAATACCGCTCCATGTTATACTAGACTTAAAAGTAATTTTACTTTTTCTATGTTCTGTAACATATAAGTCAATAAAGAAAAGAATGCTGACAATTATTCCAAATAATATCCAGAATGCAAATTCATTCAGCAATTTATGTTCCTCCTATTAGGGAAGAAGAATGCCGCAAGCAAGTACAGTTGTCCATAATCCGTTTTTGTCTCCTTCTGCAGATTGAGTGATGTTAAAGGAACGAACTATTTTACCTGACATTTTATATATATTTTCTCTTTCACTCCAATCAGTATCCGGGTTGAATTCCACTCCAAGGGTGGTAGCTAACATTGTAGCTGCAAGGTCTTCTGCATATTCACCGGCAACTTTTTCAGTTTGACCAAAGGGATGATGTTCCGAAAGGTATCCGTAATTGGTATTATCAGCCGGAAGAGCTGCCCCTATCGAAGCTGCTATTAAACGGTTTGGTTCATTAGTTGAATTTCTGGCTATTACTGCAAATGTAATCTGCCCGGGGTTTAATTCTTTAACTCCCTCTTCTTTAGTTATTCTCTTGCAGCCTGTAGGAAAAATGCTGCTTACTGAAACCAGGTTACACATCTGAACACCTGCACTTCTTAAAGCAAGTTCAAATGATACGAGGTACTCTTTATCTCTGCCTACCCCTTTTGTAAAAAATATTTTTGTGGGAACATACAAATTCTCATCTCCTTTCTTTTGATTTATAATTTAATTCTGATGAATTTTCTCTTGCCTACTTTTATAATTGAATTATCTTTGATATCAATGATAGCATTAATATCGTCTATCTTAACACCGTCAATTGATACTCCACCTTGTAAAACAAGTCTTCTTGCTTCTCCTTTTGAAGGAGCAAGATCGGTTATTGTTAATAGATCAAGAATACCTGCTTTATTATCCTTTTCCCAATTAAAATCTGGAACTTCATCCGGGATTTCTTTTTTTATGAAAATCCTGTCAAATTCCTCTTCAGCTACTTCAGCTGCCTTATGATCATGATACATCGAAACTAGCTTCTTTGCAAGATTCCGTTTGATGTTTCTTGGATTAACTGTAGGGTCTTTTAGTTGAAGTTTTATACTATTCAGTTCTTCATTTGAAATATCTGTTGCAAGCTCATAATAATTTGCAATTAAACTATCGGGGATAGAAAGAGTTTTTCCGAAAATTTCCTTTGGCGAATCGGAAATCCCAATATAATTATTATATGACTTGCTCATCTTTTCTATTCCGTCAGTTCCAACTATTAAGGGCATAGTAAGGATTACCTGCGGTTCCATTCTAAATTCTCTTTGTATATCCCTGCCTACCAACAGATTGAACTTCTGATCCGTTCCTCCAAGCTCAACATCGCTTGAGATTGCTACCGAATCCATTGCCTGGGCAAGAGGATAAAGGATCTCATGCATGCTTATCGGTTCTCCTGATTTAAATCTTTTTGTGAAATCATCTCTTTCTAACATTCTGGCTACGGTATACTTTGAAGATAATTTGATTACATCTTCAAAGCTCATTTTGCCTAACCACTCTGAGTTATAAACTATCTTTGTTTTTTCCTTATGTAAAATTTTGGAAGCTTGTTCGAGATAGGATTCCCCGTTCTTACGTGCTTCTTCTAAAGAGAGAGCTGGACGTGTTACATTCCTTCCTGAAGGATCGCCAATCATTCCTGTGAAATCTCCAATAATAAGAATTGCCTGGTGACCTAAAGTTTGGAATTGAGCTAACTTTCGTAAAACTACCGAATGTCCTATATGTAAGTCAGGCCTGCTTGGATCACACCCTAACTTAACAATTAATGGTTTTCCTTCTTTATTGGATCTTTCTAACTTTCTTAAAAGCTCCTCCTCCGGAATTATTTCAGATACACCTCTTTTTATCAGGTCCATCTGTTCTTTTATAGGAGGAAATTTAATTTTATCCATTTATTAGTATTTTATCTTTCTTTCCTGGTCTCTGTTAAAATCGCGTTTCGCGATGGTTTCTCTTTTATCATGCACCTTTTTCCCCTTGGCTAGCGCAATTTCTATCTTGACCCTTCCTTTTTTGAAATAGATTCTTAAAGGGACTAACGTTAACCCCTTTTCCTTTACCTTTCCTATTAGTTTACGAATTTCACTCCTGTTCATCAGAAGTTTCCGTGTCCTTGTAGGATCATGATTATTGATATTTCCCTGAGTATATTCGCTGATATGGGCACTTATCAGCCAGACTTCATTATCTTTCAATAAACCATAACTATCTACCAGATTTGCCTTCCCCTCTCTTAATGCCTTTACTTCAGTACCTTGTAAAACAATTCCTGCCTCATAAACCTGTAAAATTTCATATTCATATCTTGCTTTACGGTTTACAGTAACGTTTTTTTCTTCCGGGCTTTCCGTCATACTCCTCGAAAATCAAGATTAAAAGTTATTTTTATTGTTATATAAATGCAAGGAAAAGATGAATTAATTTTTATAACTAAAAATATTCATTTTCCTTGTTACATGTGGATAAATATGGATTTATTATTGATACTATTCTACATCATCAAACATAATAGTACATAGATCCTCATTTGAAGGATCAGCTATTTTAAGAATCCTCTCCTCCTGGTTACTAATTGCCTTATAAAGAATATTTCTTACTGTTCTTGCATTGCCGAAATTAATATCCCTTTTATGATACAATTCTGTAAATATTTCATGAAATAACTGCCATGCTCCCTCATCAAGTTTATAACCGTTTTTATCCGATATATCCAAAGCTATCTCAAGCATTTGCCTGGGATTGAAATCCTCAAAAATAAAATTGTTTGTGAAACGTGACTGTAATCCAGGATTGGATCCAATAAAATCCTTCATTTCATTTGTAAGTCCTGCCGCAATACAGACAAATTTTCCATGATAATCATCCATCCTTTTTAATAGAGTTTCCAAGACTTCTTGTCCGGGGTCATTTTCATTCTTTACAAGAGTATATATCTCATCTATAAAAAGAGTGCCTCCCATTGCCTTATGGATAACTGCATCCGTTTTAATCGCAGTTTGTCCCTGATAACCTGCAACTAATGCAGTCCTGTCAACCTCAATAAGATGACCTCTCTCAAGAATTCCCATTTCTTTGTAAATTTTGCTAAGGAGTCGCGCCACGGTTGTTTTCCCTGTACCGGAATTGCCGATGAAAAGTGCATGAAGATTGCGTGGAAGCACTTTCAATCCTCTTCTTTCTCTAAGTTTCGAAACTTTTATACTATTCAGAAGTTTATCCACTGATTTCTTTACAGATTCTAAACCGGCCAAATCATTTAATTCTTTGAGATATTGATTCAATAAATGAGGGTCTCCCTCAATCTGTAAACTTTCTTTAACCTTCCTGGGAATTATCAAATCCTTAATATCATCAATAGTGAATAACTTAACGGCCTCTTCATGCCTCTCCTCAGGAGGAAAATCAACCAATCGAAGCATATGGTTCTTTGTTGCACTGTCTATAAGATTTCTAACTAACCTTGCATTTCCAAATGTTTTATCCCGATCACGGTATACCTTATTATAATAATTTCTTAATGGTACAATTACTTCCTCATCAAGGCTTTGTCCTTTATCATTGAGGTATTTTTCTGTTATTATTATTAATTCATCAGGAGAATAATCTTCGAACAGTATCTTTTTTGTAAAACGTGATTGTAAACCCGGATTACTTTCAAGAAACTTGTTCATATTCTCAGTATAACCGGCGGCTATAACCAGAAACTTCCCTCTGTCATCTTCCATTCTTTTTAGTAAAGTATCTATTGCCTCTCTTCCGAAATCAGATTCATTACTTTCTCCTTTCATTGCAAGAGTATACGCTTCATCAATAAATAGCGTGCCCCCTATGGCGCTGTCGATTATTTCCTTTGTCCGTAATGCTGTTTGTCCGACATAACTTGCTACAAGCATTTGTCTGTCTGCCTCCACAAGATGTCCCCTTGGAAGTATGCCTAATGCAGAATATATTTCGCTGAATAACCTTGCTACTGTGGTTTTTCCTGTCCCCGGGTTGCCCAGGAAAACGATATGATTATTAAATTTATTTTGTGGATTTTCTCCCTGCTCAATGTAATATCGGGCAACCTTTACCAGCTCGTTAATCTCTTTCTTAACCGATTCTAGCCCGGTAAGATTATTCAACTTATTTAATGCTGCTTTAAGATTTTCTTCATCAATTCCAATATTAATGTCCTTGACGATGACACTGTTCATAACAGCTTTAATATCATCAGCAATAATTGTTGTCATTGCCTCCCGTGTGCGGTTTTCGTCGGGTTTTTCTTTAAGATACCTTTTGCTTAATTGTATCTTGGCTTCATTGAAAAGATTTCTTACAAGACGTGCATTGCCAAATGTTTTGTCCCTTTTTCGGTATACTCTTACTAGTTCTTTCTTTAGTATTTCTAATGCATCTTCTTTAATTGTATACTCTTCTTTTTCTGATGTCAATTTAAAAATTTCTACAAGTTCTTCGGGAGAATAATCTTCAAAAGTAAAGAAATGAGAAAAACGTGATTTCATTCCGGGGTTAGAGTTAATAAAACTCATCATCTCTTCAGGATAACCTGCTGTAATAACTACAAACTCACCTGCTTTATCTTCCATCCTTTTTAGAAGTATATCTATTGCTTCACGTCCGAAATCCTGTTGGCTCCCTTGTTTAATTAATGTGTCAGCTTCATCAATGAATAATAATCCACCTAGAGCTTCGCTAATTACCTTCTCTGTTTTTAGCGCAGTTTCTCCTATATACTGTCCTACTAATCCCGAGCGATCCACTTCAATTACATGACCATTTTTAAGTATACCCATTGCCTTGAATATCTTTCCTAAAAGACGTGCAACAGTTGTTTTACCTGTGCCGGGATTCCCCAGGAAAACACAATGAACGGAAAGATTGCCCTGTGTCTTCAGCCCAAGCTTCTTTCTGTCATTAATAAAGTTAAGGTAATCAACAAAGTCTTTCATTGATTGCTTGACTTTATTTAATCCGACAAAAGAATTTAATTCATCAAGCAGATCCTCAAGAGATTTATCTTCCGCAGGTCTTAATGTTGCATTGGAAACATTATTCGGCTGATCAATTTCAGGCTTTTCCTGGTGCTCAAACTTTTCTTCTTTGCTATTGGTTGCTTCAAAATTTACAATTTCGGAATGGTCAATATAAAACCAGCGTGAACATACCTTTTCAAGATTAAGAAAAATATCAACCCTTCCCTGACCTTGCTTCCAGAAACCCAGATTATCAGTCCCCCAGCTTTGAACAAACTCTACGGATGCCCATTCTTTTTCAAAAGGTAGTTCAAATTGATGCCGCCCTACTTCTATATTATTTAAATACCAGACAGCCATTCCCTCTGCCACCATTCTTTTATTTCCATAGAATGGATTATCAATTACCGTCTCCACTCCAATATATAGTATGTTCTCTTCATCGAATTGAAGTAGGTAAGTCCTCTTTCCCGAGCGGAGGTTTTCTAGTAAATCATATGTTTTTGCGTGAAGCACTTCAAATAGTTTTGTATCCCCTTTCTCGAAATTCCATCTTTTAATTTGAGTATCATCCTTTGTTTGTAATACTGCTTCCTGGTCATTTGATGCCGTTGCTTTCCGTATTCTTTTATATAATGAATGGAAACGGTCGTCATTTATAAACAAATGCTTTATCTGTTCAGCCCTTGTCAGGGCAGGGCGGTACTGGAACAATGCAGTCATAGTTTCAAGCTCAAGTAAATTAGCCTGTATATGTTCCTTGTCAGTATTTAGTATTTCCCTGCATGCCCATAAGGAAAACCAGTATTCCTTTTCCCTGAAAGCCTCCTCGGCATCATTAATAAGTGTTTTCTTTTTTAAGTATTGGCCCTTTAATCTTTGTCCTTCTGTATCGAGAATGAATTTAAGTTTTTGCTTAACATAACTGAGCTTTGGTTCTGGTCCGTTTAGTTTAATGGCATTCTCTATTTCTTCTAATGCTTCGAAGTATTTTCCTAATCCCGCCAAAGCTCTTGCTTTATTACAATACGCCCACATAAGCATATCTGTTTTGTTTGAAATAGCATAATCAAGATCAGACACAGCTCCATCAAAAATGCTCATTCTCATAAGCATATACCCCCGGTATAACCTTGCATCCGTCTCATTGGGGTGAATCTGAACAGCATAATTGGCAAGTTCAAGCGCCTGGTGAGGATTACCGTTTTCAAGAATAGCCCATGCATAACAGCAGATCGATCTGAAGTCTTCCGGTCTTAAGTCATAAACTTTTTTAGCGGTAGTCAAAGCCATCCTATTCCGACCTTTATTCAGGTGGTCGAATGATTCCGCCAGGAGTTCATTGTAGTCTTCTTGAGCCAAAGATGAATCCTTATCAATCAAAAAAAAATACAATGTGAATTTAAGAATTATAATTGAAATCGGTAAGGAATTCTAATAATATTGTTATTAATAGAGTATTTCTCTGGAGATTTATTTTTGGTATATATGCTGTTTATGATAAAAAAAAAGGCTGCTTTATCAGCAGCCTTTTTCTAGAATTTAGGATTCTATTAATAATCCATTCCGCCCATTCCTCCGGGAGGCATTGCAGGCATAGCTGGTTCTTTATCCTTTTTCTCATAAACAACAGCTTCTGTTGTAATAAGTAGAGCAGCTACTGAAGCAGCATTTTCCAAAGCAGTTCTGGCTACCTTGGTAGGATCGATAACACCGGATTTGATAAGTTTTTCGTACTGTTCTGTAGCAGCATTGAATCCGAAGTCATCTTTTCCTTCTTTAACTTTCTGAAGGACAACACTTCCTTCGATACCGGCATTGTTAACAATCTGTCTCAATGGCTCTTCAAGAGCTTTCATTATTATCTTAACACCAATCGTCTGATCCGGATTAGCGCCTTCTAATTTTTCAAGAATTGCTATAGCTCTTACAAATGCAACACCGCCGCCGGCTACAATACCTTCTTCAACTGCAGCACGCGTAGCATGTAAAGCATCTTCAACTCTAGCTTTCTTTTCTTTCATTTCAACTTCGGTAGAAGCGCCTATCTTTAATACTGCAACTCCACCTGAAAGTTTAGCTAATCTTTCCTGTAACTTTTCTTTGTCGTAATCTGATGTAGTCTTATCTATCTGTGCCTTAATCTCATTGATTCTTTTCTTGATATCGTCAGTTTTACCGGCACCTTCGACTAATGTTGTGTTGTCTTTATCAATAACAACTTTCTTCGCTGTACCTAAGTAGGAAACAGTTGCATTCTCTAACTTGAATCCTCTCTCTTCAGAGATTACCGTTCCGCCTGTTAATACGGCTATATCTTCAAGCATTGCTTTTCTTCTGTCACCGAAACCTGGAGCTTTTACAGCTGCAACTTTCAGTGTACCTCGGATCTTGTTAACTACTAATGTAGCCAAAGCCTCTCCTTCTAGATCTTCAGCAATGATCAACATAGAGCGTCCTTGCTGAGCAATTTTTTCCAGTATAGGTAAAAGATCTTTCATAGCAGAAATCTTTTTGTCATGGATAAGTATAAATGGATCCTCAAGTTCGGCTTCCATATTTTCTGTGTTAGTTACAAAATAAGGGGAGAGATAACCACGGTCAAATTGCATACCTTCGACAACTTCAAGACCGGTTTCCGTACCTTTTGCTTCTTCAACAGTTATAACACCGTCTTTACCAACTTTTTCCATTGCGTCTGCAATAAGATTTCCGATGGTCATGTCGTTGTTAGCTGAAATTGAACCAACCTGGGCTATTTCATTTCTTCCTTCGACTTCCTTGCTAATTGATTTTAAATGATCAATTACTTTTGTAACTGCGATATCAATTCCTCTTTTCAGATCCATCGGATTGGCACCTGCTGTAACGTTTTTTAAACCTTCTCTGTAAATAGCCTGGGCTAATACAGTAGCGGTTGTTGTTCCATCCCCAGCAACATCACTTGTCTTGGATGCAACTTCGCGAACCATCTGGGCACCCATATTCTCAACTGCATCTTCCAGTTCGATTTCTTTTGCAACTGAAACACCGTCTTTTGTAACTGTGGGTGCACCGAATTTCTTTTCAAGAATTACATTGCGTCCTTTAGGACCTAATGTAACTTTTACGGCGTTAGCTAATTTATCTACGCCTTTTTTTATTTTAGTACGAGCTTCACTATCGTATTCAATTAATTTTGAAGCCATAATTTTTTCCTCCGTGTTTAATTAAAAAATCTGTTTATTAACCGATAATTGCGAAAATGTCGCTCTCACGCATTATTAAATAGTCAACGCCTTCAACCTGAACCTCAGTTCCGCTGTACTTTCCGTAAAGAATTTTGTCTCCTACCTTTACTTCAGGTTTTACAATTTTACCGTCATCCCCAACTTTACCAGGTCCTATAGCTACTATAGTTCCTTCAATCGGTTTTTCTTTAGCTGTATCGGGAAGAATAATACCGCCCTTGCTTACTTCCAATGCTTCAGCCGGCTTTACAATTACTCTGTCTGCCAATGGCTTTAAGTTTATTTTACTCATTGATTACCTCCAATTTTATTTTTATGAAATGGATTGATATTAGCACTCTCTAATTGAGAGTGCTAATATACTATTAGTAATCTTGCATGTCAAGAAAATTTGGATTTAGATTTATCCCTTTTCTTAATATTATGTTTAAAATGCTAATTTTAATGAAGAAGGTTGCGCCAAATCACGAAATGTTTCAAATGATCCCCTAAAACAAAAAGCCTCAGATTATTTCTGAGGCTTAAATCTGTTAATTAAATAAATCCTTAAAAAATGATACCAATTCCTGCATTCAATACATTATAACTGGCAATATTATAATCAACATTTAAACTTATGAAGCCTAACTTAAATGCAGCCCCTAACATCAATCGTACGGAATTCTCAGCTACTAAATTAAATGCTACATGTTGTAAAGTGCCTGGTACTGGATAGTCTAATATAAAATCATAAGCAACATCAGTGGAACCACTTTCATAGGAAAGCCCGGCATAGGGGGTTACATTAAAAGCACCTGGTCCAAAAGTTTTACTTCCATAAATCCCGAATGTAGTGGCTGAACTTTGAAACACAGTTCCTATTTTCATTTTCTGTGTAAATAAGCCAACAGAAACCTCTAATGGTAAGGGGAAAGGTAACCACATTGCAGGATTATGTTGTACTCCAATTCCGAAATAAGAAAAATCCCCCACTTTATCGCTTAGTTTCATTGTAGGCACAAATCTTATAGCAACTGAACTGCCATAAAATGTTCCAATTGTTAATTGAGGAGCAAAAAGCGGGAATGCAGGTAAATTTTCTAAATATCCGGTCACCGGAAGTGCAACACTTTCCCCGCCAAAATTATAGTTAGTACCTTGGTAGTTTACATTGAAATTCTGAATCCCAACTTTTACAGAATCAGATTTGGAACCTACTATGGTAGGACCACTTATTCCCACGTTAATATCTTGTTGAATTATTTGATTTATCAGAGTAGTCCTTACTTGTGTTGGGAGATTGGGGTTTAAGGCATCAACAAGTTGTCCTGCCTGTTGACTGTTAAATCTGAAAGTTCCGGAAGTCGAAAATGTTTTATTGCTATTACTGAAAAAAGTCCCCATTGCAACAACACCTAATTCAATATCAATACCGAAGATAGTTGCTTTTGGAACACGATGAACCCATCCGGAATTTAAATCAGCGCCTAAGGCAGATACAACTGGACCCACATAAGCAGTTGCAGCATCTTTCGAAAGATTTTGTAATGTGGTCTGTAGATCATTCTGTGGAAAGAGATTAAATGCAAAAAGTATAGTTAATAATAGTAATAGATTTAGTTTCATGACAGATCCTTATTATTATTTATAATATTATATTCGCTATAATTTACCCAACCCTTTTTTGATTTGCAAAAATTCTTTTGTGTTTTAACTAACTGAAATTTTATAAATTTACGTCAAATTGTGGATATTTTAATAGACGGTCTAATATTTTATTTTTGCTAAACTAATTAAAATAGGAAATTTTTGGCTAGTGAGTTAAAAGACCTTTGGAGAATAATTAAACAGCTCGATCGAAAAATTATTATAATTTTCATTTCTGTGGCTGTTCTCCAAACTATTTCGTATTACTATACTTCCCGTAGGTTTTTCAGATACAACTATTTTGAGCGACTCCAGTCCGATAAAAATGTTTTCTTGTATGAATATATTTATTGGTTTATCGGAGATTTTCTTACACTATTCATTTTACCTCTGCTTGTAATTAAACTTCTCTTGAAGGAGAAGTTTAATAGCTATGGTTTGAAGGTAGGGGATTACAGAGTCGGTTTAAAATATTCCCTCATTTTCCTCGCTGTAATGATCCCAATTGTTTGGTTCGTCTCGGCTAACGGGGATTTTATTGATACTTATCCTCAGCTTAATGATGTAAAATATTCATGGAGCATTTTCCTTGTTTTTGAATCGGGAATCTTGTTGTATATGGTAGCCTGGGAATTTATATGGCGGGGATTTATGCTCTTCGGGCTTGAAGAAAAATTCGGGTATTATGTTGTCCTCATCCAGATGATCCCTTTCCTAATACTCCACAATGGAAAACCTGCCGTAGAAACATTTGGAGCTATCGTTGCAGGACTTGCACTCGGCATACTTGCATTAAAAACCCGTTCTGTATTATATTGCATTATCACTCATGCCGGTGTAATGTTCAGCATCGATTTGGTTTCTACGCTCCGCTTTCGGGCGGATGCATATGGAACTGGATTGAGTTCATTAATAAAGATATTTAAGATAATTTTTTAAGGAATGATAAAATGAGATTTTCTCTGAATGTTGATCATATTGCAGTTTTAAGAAACGCGCGTGGGGAAACACAGCCCGATCCGGTTACAGCTGCTTTGTTAGCTGAACAGTCAGGAGTCGACGGCATCGTCGTCCATCTTAGGGAAGACCGAAGACACGTTAATGAAAGAGATGTTCGCCTTCTAAGGGAACTTCTAACAACTAAACTGGATCTTGAAATGGCGGCTACTGATGAGATAATAAAAATTGCCTGTGATATACTTCCTGAACTCGCTACCATAGTTCCTGAGAAAAGAGAGGAACTTACTACTGAAGGAGGTATCTCTGTTATTGACAACATTATTAGACTGAAAAGTGCCATTAAGGATCTTCATAATGCAGATGTTGAAGTTTCCTTATTTATCGAACCCGATATCGACCAAATTGATGCAGCCGCCGAAATCAGCTCGGATTATATAGAAATTCATACAGGTGTATTTGCTAATGCCATTTCCGAAGAAGAACAGTTTGATGAACTTGAAAAAATACGGCTTGCCGCCAAACATGCAAAGAAACTCGGTTTGGGTGTAAATGCCGGGCATGGATTAAATTATCAGAATATAAAAATATTCAGAGAACTGACAGATATTGATGAGGTAAGTATTGGGCAGGCTGTTATTGCGCGTGCTGTCTTTGTTGGCTTGAATGAGGCACTTCGGGAGATGATAAAATTAGTCAGATAGACTAAATAGATTCTATCATCTCCTTAAAGTTGACTCAGATAAAATATTTAAAGAAAAATTGAGCTTATAGAAGTTCTGCTATATAAATATTTTCTGTCGTTCCCCATTGTTCACCTTTTTGTGTCCCTTTAGGGGAGGGAGCCTCCATCGTAAAATGCATAATTGTCTTAGTATTTACTTTAGATTTCATTATCGCTCCCTTAGTTATATCAAAATAAATTTTACCGGACGCAGTTATAACCGGTTTTGAAAAATCGTAGGATACGCCCTGGTTCACTGCTTTATTATCACCGCTAATAACTATCTTTATACTGCCATCAATAATTGCAATTTTATCGTTCCCAAGCTTTTCCAGACTGGAAATTTTATAAATGTTTTTGCTCTCCAGTTTGAAAACCATTGCTTCTGTTGGTCGTTGTGCAATTGACCAGGTAGAATCTTTTGCAATGCTATGATCCGGTATCGGTCTGAATATCTGAACGAATAAAGGACGAAGTAATCCATCAATAAAATTCGTTCTTAATGAGGCTTTTTCCTCTGAATTCAAGGCATTAGCCTTGGCATTTAACTCCAAATACCTGCTAACGATTTTATCTACACGCATTATTTCAAGTATCTCTCCTATTTTCGAAATTCTGATACTGAATGGATTTTTTACAAGAGCTTCATATTGGGAATATTTGATCTTATCTGTAGAATCCTTAACTGTTCCCGATTCATATGTTATTTTTTTCCCATCCATCCATGCTTCAATTTTTATTGAACTTATTACGGCACTTATCTCAATTGTTCCTTCCTGATCAGTTTCTAAAGGAGATAATTCAAGAATATAAACGCTGTTCTGTTTAGAGTTTTGGTTCCTAGTAGAGTCTGTTTTCATCGTCTCGATACCTGAAGAGATTGAACTGATCCTATATTGATATTTCTTCCCCTTTTCGAAAATATACTTCAGTGAAAAAGGTTCATTGGGATTTGAAACCGGGATAGTTTTTATTTCAGAGGTATCTGTCGCAAATTGATTTTTATTGGCTAATGGTTTCTCTTCTTTTTTTGAACATCCTATAAATAGAAAAGATATTGTAATTATGAATAAAAATAGATATTTCATTTTCAGTACCTTATATGATTCGGCTTAAAATAGTTAAAATTTGAAAAGATTACAGTTTATTAAAACAAATTTAACAATAATATTAAGAATTATCTTAAAAATATTTTATATGGAAGATAAAAAATATGTGTGGGATGTTTTTTTTGCTATTTATTTAACCTGCTCTTAGGGCAGTAACTATATTCATCCTCGCAGCTCGTACGGAGGGGAGGAATCCTCCCATAATGCCCATTAATAAAGCAAAGATTAATGAGTTTATAATAATTGATGGCGACAAAGCAAATGAAAATGCAAGTTCGGAAAATGATGTAAAATTCAAAGTAGAAATTGAAAAGAACTGAAGAAATGAAGCAAGAAACAATCCGATCGCTCCGCCTATAAGTGATATTGCCAATGATTCGGTTAGGAATGATCCTAAAATGCTTCTCCTTCTGAAACCTAATGACCTCAACGTTCCTATTTCAACTGTTCTGTTTGCTACTGCAGAATACATTGTTATCATTGCCCCTATTGTCGCCCCGAAACTGAATATTACCGTGATGAATATCCCCAATGTTTTTATAAACTTAGCAAGGTTTTCAGATTGCTTTTCATAATATTGTGCTTCACTATCATACTCAAATTGCTGAAGCCTTCTGTCAGTATCAAATGCTCTTTTGAATTCATTATATTTATTTAAATCTCCAAGCTTTAATGTAATTGACGAACATGTACTTCCCCGCTTAAATGCACTGGTAAGTTGAATGGCATCACCCCACAGCTCAGAATCAAATCCACTGCCATTGGAGGAGAATACGCCTACCACACTCCAATAATCTCCAGCCAGTTTAACCTTGCTGCCAACCTGTGCATCAGGAAATCGCTTATGGAGTGACTCCCCGGCAATTAATTCTCTTAATCCAAAATTAAACATCCTTCCTTCTGTGATATTTACCTGCGGACGTATTTGCATTCCAACCTTGCCTATGCCGCGTACTGTTACGTTGCTTAAATCACCATTAACTTTCGAAATATTAATTATAACCACAGGTTCATTTGATATCAATTGTGTCCCATCCGGATTTTTATCGATATCAGGAAGTGTTCTGATTACATTTTGCGTCTCAGGATCAATTATACTTGATATTTCACCATTAGCCGCCTTCCTTGTAATTTTTATATTATCTGGTGACCCGGTTGCAATCAGTGTCTTTTCCACTCCATGAGCCATCATCAGTACAGCAGCAAATACAAAAACAACTAATGATATGCCTGTAATCGTTATCGCTGTTGTTAGCTTCTTGGCCTTAAAACTTCTGAATGTATATTTTAACGGTAACTTCATTTTAATTCCTTATTATTTATCCTACAAACCGGAATCCCTCAACTATCTTTGTACTAAGTACGCGCTGAATCGGGAATATTGACGCAGCAATCCCAATAAATAATGCCGCACTTACTGCAAGGATTAAAGTAATGGGTTCTATATAGAATACGGGGAAAAATATTTTGGGTACAAACTTTTCAAATGATCCTACTATTGGATAAACTAAAACCAATCCTGCAAAACTTCCAAGACATGCTATGAACATCGATTCTCCAAGAATCAATCCAACCATATGAAAAGCTGAAAAGCCAAGTGTCTTGAATACCGCATATTCTCTCGTCCTCTCCCTTGAAGCCATTATCATCGTGTTCCCCAAAACAAGCATTATTATTCCGATTATCATGAACGACATAACATTCATTGCGGTTATGATTGCACTTGTCGATGCAAGGAATCCCTGGTTAAATGCTCGTTCTGTTTCAGTCTTTGTTTCTGCAGGAGAATTCTTGAATAAAGCATCCACCTTTTCGGAAATAGTTGCTGATTGAGATGGATCTTTTATCTTAATAATATACCACCCCACTTCATTTGCTCTGGTTGGCATTTCTTTCGCCATCCTTTCATTCAGATATTCCCAGTGAAAGAACATCTGTGTTCCGTCTGTAGTTTTTTCTTTGGGTTGATATATTCCTCGTACAACAAAATCCCAACTACCTGGATAGATATCACCATCCATTGTAATAATATCGCCTGGCTTTAAATTATATTTCTCTGCTATGTCCTTCCCGACAACACATGAATTCCGCTCCTTATCATAAACCTCTAACTGGTCCCTTGGTACTGCATATTCGGGATAAACATCAAATATATTGTCAGCTGCACCCATCCTTGCAAAGAAATTATTTTTGTCCTTATAAACTCCCCCGAACCAGTTGGAGAATGAAACCTCTGCTACACCTGGTATCTGTTCAATTTTTTCTTTGTAAGCGTAAGGAAGGGTGAAAATAAAAGAAACAGCATGACGCGTAATAAGCCTGTCAGCTGCCGCTGCTTCCACACCGGCACCCCATGCTGTGACCACAGTTCTTAGCAGCCCGAAAGCAATAACTGCAATTGCAATTCCAAGTATAGTTAAAGAAGATCTTAGCTTATGCCTTAAAGTATTTTTATAAATTAGCTTTAATATTCTCATACTCTACTCCTTCCGTAAGGTCTCCTTTATCAAGATGGCGGATTATCCTTGCGCGCTGCGCAGCATGAGGGTCATGCGTAACCATCATAATTGTTTTCTTGAATTCCTTGTTAAGTCTTTCCATTAGTGTGAGGATTTCCTCGGCAGAAACTCTGTCAAGATCTCCTGTAGGTTCATCGGCAACAAGAAGTACCGGATCTGTAACAATAGCACGAGCAATCGCAACTCTCTGTTCCTGTCCTCCGGATAACTGCTTGGGATAATGATGAATGCGATCCCCCAATCCCACTATTTCCAATGTTGCTTCAACATGTTTTCTTCTTTCGGCCTTGGAAAGTTTGGTAAGCAGAAGGGGCAGCTCTACATTCTCAAATGCAGTAAGGACCGGTATCAGGTTATAAAACTGGAAGACAAAACCTACGCTGGCTGATCTCCATTTAGCAAGTGCCGACTCTCCCAACTGAGCGATATCCGTTCCGGCAACTATTAACTTCCCTTTAGTGGGGCGGTCAATTCCAGCAATTAAATTCAGAAGAGTTGTTTTTCCTGAACCGGATGGACCCATCAGAGCAAGGAATTCTCCTTCATTTACTTTAAGTGAAATATTATGGAGGACAGATATTTCAAGACTGTCGCGCCAATATGATTTTGATACATTCTGAACGTCAATGATTTCAGACATTATTACTCCATAAATAAAAATTATTTATTGATCAATGGTATTTAGCAATTACAGAACTTTTACTTTTATTCCGTTTGTTATCAGGTCCGTAACTTTATCAATTACTTTATCCCCGTCGGAAATTCCTGATATTATTTCTACGTATGCATTAAATTTTCTTCCGATAGTTACAGGAACTTCCACTGTTTTTTCCTCTCGCACTAAATATACTACATCCCTGCCCCCCCTATTTGTTACGCTGGTCATAGGGACAATCAGAGCTGGTTTTTCATCTTTAACTTCACCCTTTGGTTTATCTGATAAAAACAGCACCTTTGCGCTCATTTCGGGAAGTACACGTTCATCGTAATGCCTGAAGCCAACCTTTACCATTACCGTCGCTTTTGAACGGTCGGCTGTAGGAATGATTTTTGACACATATCCTTCATAACTTTTATCCGGGTATGCATCAAGCACAATATCGCTCTCCTGGTTTATTTTTATTTTTTCAATGTTTGATTCAGATACGTCTGCCTCAACTTCAAGAGAACTCATATCCGCCATTGTAACAATTGCAGCCCTTGAATTTAGACTGGCTCCCATGGGAGAGACAATCTCCCCAATATCCGCATTTTTTGTCAGCACGGTGCCGTCAAACGGAGCGCGGATAAGCATATTCTCAATAGCTATTTCTTGTGAACTTATGTTTGCTTTGGCTGCATCAATTGAAGCGATTACCCTGAGATATCTTGCTTCAGCGGCATCAACTTCCATCTTAGTTGCAGATCCTGTTTTCAGAAGAGCTTTTTCACGGTTGTAACTATTATCTGCATCTTTAAGATCGGCTTGTGTTAGTAAAAGATTTGCCTTAGCCTGTTCAAGCAGTGCATGTATATCATTATCCTCAAGCCTGCCGATTATCTGCCCTTTCTTAACTTTGTCACCTTCAACCACACCAAGCCAAATGAGGCGTCCTGTTCCTTTGGAAGCCACGGCGGCTTTTCTTTGCGCCACGACATAACCGCTTGCCGTAAGTGAAGCATTTGTTTGAGAAGGGGATTGTGTAACTGCCGTTGTTAATTTTACTTCAATCCCCTGAGTGAATGAAGACCGCAGAACAAAAAATAATATAACCAGTAAGGCAATTAACCCGATTATTATTCCTATTGTCCTGTTCCTGTGTGAATCAGGATTGACTGATTTTTCTGATCTGTCAATTTTAAGCCTTGAAAGGTCTGCGTCTTTGGTTTCCATTAATTAAACTTTTGATATGAAAATTGTAATATTAAAAATAATGCAAAACTTTATAGAATCTGAAATACTAATCGGCGAAATATATGATTTTACCGGTAAAACCTAATGTATTTCATGTCAAAGTAAATTATAATTATTGCTTTATTCCTCATATTCACTATTCTTGGTAATTTTCAATTCGCTTCCGGGTATTCATTTTTAAAAGAAAGGAGTTATTATGATGAGATTTGGGTACCCTTTGTGGAAAAACATTCTCCTACTGAAGGCAAAGAGCCAAACTTTACCTTGAGATAATCAACTTATCAAACTCACTTATTAAATTGGAGTTTGGAGAGAAGTAGCAAGGGTACAATAATGAAACTAATGATTTAATTTACAAAAGTTGTTTCATTTTGTTTTTAGTATAGTGAATACATATTAGGGACTGTAAATATAAAGATGGCAGTAAGTATCAAAAATGAAAAATAATAAATTCTTCCGTTTTTATAATCGTCCTCTGATAATTTGATATTTTCTAATTCTTTAATATTATAATTACAAAGCTTTATTATAAGAACCACAGGTAATATGAATACAAGTACTGCTTGGATTTGGTTTGCCTTAAAAGCAAGTAACTTAATATTAAACATACTTTTTAATATATGACCAAATGAAATTAACAACATTGTAAAGGGAATTCCCATATTTATTAATGTGCCAAACATTGCCAAATAGGGAGAATCATTTTGTTTCCTTTGAGAGAAATAATTCCAAAGAAACATTAAACTAAATAAGCCGTGTTCTTTTTCGATTTTCAACTATGCTTTTAAGTAAAAGAATTTGTGCGAATGTAAGCAATAATGTTGGAATCTTAACTATGTAATCTTTGCAATCAATAAGCATATGTTCAATTAAATATAATTGTTATTCATTTGAAATTCAATTCTTATGAAACAAAGCAAATCATAATTACATTTTTTATATTCCTAAGTAATATATTAGTATAAACAAATTGTAAAAATTAGGAGCCAGTCATGGTGAAAGACAAAGGAACTATACTCTTCTTTTTTATCATATTTTTAATATTATATGCAGGTAAATCTATTGAACAAACGAAGGGTGACATGAATGGGCAGGAAACGATTAAATATAATTTAATAAAATCTTCCATAGAAGCTGTTTCATATGCTCTTACATTTGATAGTACCTATTCAATTGATATTAAGTTAACTAAAAAAAGTACTGAAGAATTTAGGGAATTAACAAAAAATAATATTGGAAAATCACTAAGAATATTCAAAGGGAATCATATTATTCAAGTGGCTATTATCAAGGCAGAAATACCATCAGGACTTATTAGTATAAACAATCTAAAATCTGGATATGATGTTATTAAGTATATTAAAATACTATTACAGTAATTTATCAATAACAATATTTATATAAGTAATTATACTACAAAAATTCCCATTGCAATTGGTAACGATATTTTAATTCCCATTTATCTTTCCGCAAAACCAATTAGGATAATTTTAGGACATCACTTTTTAATAAGGATCATTTTCATTCGAAAAATGAATGTTTTCGCATGCTGGAGAGAGTCCCTATATCTCTGCGATGATTCCTTGGCTCTTCGCCCGGGATCTATTCATTTTAAATGTAAAATTTATAGAATTGTCCTCTAGCAAAAACTTCGGAATATAATGGTTCCTAATTAACCTCCCCATAATCCCTCCTGTTTTTTTTTACAAAATAATTTCTTTCGTACACTGAATCGAGCGCATTTCGAGCGCATTTGCAGCGCATTTCCTCACTCCACCTATACTTAATTTATACTGGCACTATATACTCCATACAACCCATACGATATTCCTCTCAGTTTGATTATTCTCTTATTTTTCAAGCCATACGATATGCTTAAATTGCCTTAAACATCCCATACGATATTCCCCTCACTTTGATTATCCGATAAATTCTCAGCCCATACGATTGGGTTCAATCAATCTGGAATATTCATATCCTGTTCCAAAATCATTATTATACGTTATTTACAGATAAAATTGATATTAAAAGCTACAATTCTTAATTTTACTAACTCAATTCTAATTTTTATTTAAAGGAGTTAACTAATGGCTGTTAAAGTAGGTATAAACGGATTTGGTAGAATAGGCAGACTTGTATTCAACGCTTTAGTCGATAAAGGTCTTCTTGGAAAAGAAGTAGACGTTGTTGCAGTTGTTGATATAGTTACAGATGCTAAATATTTTGCATACCAATTAAAATATGATTCTGTCCACGGAAGACATAAAGGTGAGATTACAACTGAAAAAAGCTCTCCCGATCTTAAGGATGATGATGTCTTCGTAATTAAAGGACAAAAGGTCAGATGCATAATGGCAACTAAAGAACCTTCCCAGCTTCCCTGGAAGGAACTTGGTGTTGATTATGTTATTGAAGCTACAGGACTCTTTACCGATTCGGAAAAAGCAAAAGGTCACCTGGCTGCCGGTGCTAAAAAAGTAATTATATCAGCTCCCGGAAAAGGAGATGTTAAGACTATAGTTCTTGGCGTTAATGATAATGAATATGATCCTGCTAAACATCATATTATTTCTAATGCTTCATGCACTACAAACTGTTTGGCACCAGTTGTTCATGTACTTTTGAAAGAGGGTATTGGGGTAGAAGTAGGAATTATGACTACAATTCACTCATATACCGCAACTCAGAAAACTGTCGACGGTCCTTCCAAGAAAGACTGGAGAGGCGGAAGAGCTGCTGCTATAAATATTATCCCTTCAACAACCGGTGCTGCAAAAGCTGTCGGTGAAGTTCTTCCTTCTACAAAAGGAAAACTTACCGGAATGTCATTCAGGATCCCTACAGCCGATGTTTCTGTTGTTGATTTAACTTTCCGCTCTGTAAAAGATACTTCAATTCAGGAAATCGATTCATTGATGAAGAAAGCTTCTGAGACTTATCTTAAAGGAATTCTCGGATACACAAATGAAGAAGTGGTTTCTACTGATTTCATTCATGATGACCGTTCTTCAATTTATGATTCCCTCGCTACATTACAGAATAACTTTAAAGATGAAAAAAGATTCTTTAAGGTTATCTCATGGTATGATAACGAATGGGGATATTCCTGCAGGGTCATTGACCTATTGCTTAAGATAGCTAAATAATTACAAATTACCCGATGTCCCCGTTTAGAGGGGACATCAAATTACATAAGTATACCGCTTTAACAAATAATTACTATAATTTTATATTGGTGGATTCATGAATAAGCTAACCATAAATGATATTGATCTTAAAAATAAAAAGGTTCTCGTTAGAGTGGATTTTAATGTTCCTCTTGACGATAATCTTAACATAACAGATGATATTAGAATAACCTCATCCCTGCCTACAATTAAGAAGATTATTTCCGATTGCGGAAAAGCTATTTTGATGAGTCATTTGGGAAGACCTAAAGGGAAACCGAATCCCAAATACAGTCTTAAACCGGTTGCAGTTAGACTTAGCCAACTGCTTGGTAAAGAAGTTAAGCTAGCGCCAGATTGTATTGGAGACCAAGTAAAAGCAATGGTTAATGCAATGAAACCCGGCGATGTAATTCTGCTCGAAAACTTAAGATTTCATGAAGAAGAAGAGAAGAATAGTCCTGAATTTGCTAAACAGCTTGCTGAACTTGGTGATGTCTATGTGAACGACGCTTTTGGAAGCGCCCATCGTGCGCATGCTTCTACCGAAGGACTTACGAAATTTATAAGTGTTTCTGTAGCAGGATATCTAATGCAGAAAGAACTTGATTATCTCGGCGGGGCTATCGAAAATCCGAAACGCCCTTACCTTGCTATTTTGGGCGGAGCTAAGATATCCGGTAAGATCGACGTTATAATGAATCTCTTTACAAAAGTAGATTCGATGATAATAGGAGGCGGAATGGCTTATACATTCTACAAGGCAGAAGGAAAAGAAATAGGTACTTCGCTTCTGGAAGCTGAAAAAATTGATGTTGCAAAACAGGTGCTCGAAAAAGCAAAGACCTCTAAAATGAAACTCCTTTTCCCGGTTGATGTTGTTGTTGCAAAAGAGTTTAATAATGATTCCCCGTCTGAAGTGGTAAGTATAGATAAAATGCCTTCAGATAAAATGGGATTGGATATCGGTCCTGAATCAATTAAATTGTTCAGGGAAGAAATCCTCAAATCCAAAACTATTGTATGGAATGGCCCTATGGGGGTTTTCGAAATGGATAATTTTGCTAAAGGAACTGATGCTGTTGCCAAAGCTCTTGTAGAAGCAACCGGAAAAGGCGCTATTACTGTCATTGGTGGTGGTGATTCAGCTGCTGCTATTGCTAAAGCCGGACTTGCAGATAAAGTTTCTCATGTATCAACAGGTGGCGGTGCATCTCTCGAGTTTCTTGAAGGAAAAATACTTCCCGGTGTTGCAGCTTTAACAGATAAAAAGTAATCTTGTTCTTTATCTCAACTATTATTTTGCTTTTGCATTATTATTAGTTACAGGTTTTTTATAAAAGGAAAAGTGATTGGATAATTATTATAAACCGAGTGGATTTGGAGGATTTAGTTTTTTCCCCCCAGTAATAAAGAATTTACTCATCATTAATGGAGTAATATTTGCTATTACTCTCATCATGGAACAGTTAGTGTTTAATGGGATGCCGGGGATATATATAGTTGATAAATGGTTTGCTCTTAACCCTCTAGCTGAGGGATATAATTTCCAGATTTGGCAGTTGATTACATACCAGTTCCTCCATGCTAATTTTTCTCATATTCTTTTTAATATGTTCGGTCTCTGGATGTTCGGTATGGAAATTGAAAATATATGGGGATCAAGAAAGTTTCTCTATTTCTATCTGCTATGCGGTGTAGTTGCCGGACTTTTTAACCTTTTCCTTACTCCTCTCCTTGGAGCGCCTCCTGCTTTCACTGTCGGAGCCTCAGGTGCAATTTATGGCGTACTCATTGCTTTCGGATTATTCTTCCCTAATAGATATATATTCCTCTATTTCTTTATACCTGTTAAAGCTAAATATCTGATCGGTTTCTTTGTAATCCTGGAATTCTTTATGGTTAACAGCGGGGGAAATGTGGCTCACCTTGCTCACCTTGGTGGTGCCCTCGCAGGATTTGTTTTTATTCTTCTGGATTCCAAGTCGAATATTGAACTGAAGAATATGTTCAGGAAGAATACCTTTCAGCAGAAAACTCCTTTGAATCCGTTCGGAAAGATGGCTAACCCATTCAAAAAGAAACCAGATATTCAGGATGCTCATTTTTATGATCTTGAAAGTGGGCAGAGGGATATTTCACAAGCAGAGATTGATGAAATTCTTGATAAGATAAGCAATTCCGGTTACCAGAATTTAACCGAGCAGGAAAAGAAAGTACTATTTGAAGCAAGTAAAAAGATGAAGTAATGTGCTTCAGAAATAAATTCTTACTGCTATTGTTTCTATTGTCCTTCGCTGGCTGTTCCCAAAAGATAAATGAAGATAAATTCATTTTAATTTATTCAGATCTCATAATTGCTCAAGATACCGCTAAGGTCAATAATAACCTTGATGAAATCAAAAATATGGTATTCAAAAAATATAATGTATCTGAAAAAGAATACACCGAAACATTAAATTATTATAATAGTGATCCGCGTAAATGGGAGGCTTTTTTCAATAAGGCTATTTCTCATCTTGAAGGCTTAAAGAGTAAGAAGGGGAAGTAAATTTATTCTTTGCCAGAGCTATTCTTATATATGGATACCCTGCTTCCCTGGGAAGACGTTCTCTTAAATTCTTCATATCAGAATATCCCTTCCTGATTTCATTCATTATTGTCTCTAGCAGCGTTCCTTCAAATAATTTTGAAATATCCACCGAAGGCTCATACTCAACAATGGTCTCTATCTGCATTGAAATTACTGCATCCGACATCTTTCTTAATGAAGCGATAGCAGGTAGGGAATAACCTTTTATTAACAAATTATAGGTCTCTTTTATACTTGGGGGGATATCTTTTTTAGGTGTATTCTTTTCAATTACTTTTTCCTTCCTGTATATATTTATTATTTCAAGAAAATCCTTACCTGTTTTATTGAACATCCTCTGGGTAAATCCTTTAATTCTTAACAGCTCTTCTCTTGTCTCTGGTTTTTCTGCAGCGATTGTTCTTAATATATCATCCGTGCATATTAAATAGCCGCTCTGTAAAAACTTTTTGGATATCCTGGCTCTTGTTTCTCTCAACAAATTAAACAACTCAAGATTATTTTCATAAGAAGCTGACACTTCAATAACATTAATTTCCGCAAGTCCTGCCTCTTCAAGGAATTTGAATCCCCTCTTTGTTAAAAGTAAATCCCTGCCTGATATAGGATCCTTGCTGATAAAATTTGAATTGATCAGTTCTCTTAATATTACCTGAATATCCTTTTTCTCATAATTGGCTAATGTACCATACAAAGGTATCTTCTTATTCATTCCTATTGTGTCGGAACCCCTCAGTACTTTTATAAGATTTGTTTCCGTACTGTCACCTAATTCATTCAGTCCCCGGAGGATTATCTCCTTTATATATTCAGTAGATCCTGCAGAAATTCCATCTTCATTTATGCATTTGTCACATTTCCCGCAGCTATAATCATGCGTATCTTCCCCGAAATAATCAAGGATGAACTTAAATCTGCAATCATCAGTAAAAACAAAATCGACCATATCGTCTATCTTCTTCTGAAGCAGAAGATAAGTCTCATTTATCTTTTTATAATTCAGCTTAAGCTGTTCCGATTTTACCCTTGGAGTAAGTAATCTTACGTTATCTTTTGATAAAGAATTAAAGAATGTGATTATCCCAAGATTATCTGCAACAGTCAGGGCTTCAATTACTTCATCCTCTGTCAGTTTCATATCCTCAGCAGCTTTTGGGATGGAGATATTTGTTTTCTTCTCATAGGCTCCGCTGCCAAAGTCCCTAAGCACATAAAGAAGAATATTCTTAAGATTATCATTTGTCGAATTCTTTATAAAATTCTTGAGCCGGTTCTTTTCAAGCAGAAACTGTATAGCTGTTTTCTTCTCAAATTCAGAAAGAAACTTAAGGTAGCCTCCTTGTTCAAGATGTCTTAATGCCGAATGCAGCAACCCCTTCGTTACCTGCATTTTTGCGTACGCAGTTATATACTCATGATTTATTGGAAGGTCATTAGGAGTAAAACTTCCTACAGCAATTTTATTGTGATCGCATATTGCATTATAAACATTATGAATAAGTTCTTTATTGGGGTGGGATACAGAAAGAAAATAATTCTGAATATTAATATCTGAATCATCATGCAACAGGAAAGCATAGGCATCTTTACCGTCCCTTCCTGCGCGTCCAATTTCCTGGTAATAGTTTTCTATTGAACCCGGGGTATTGTAATGAATAATTAAACGGATATCCTTTTTGTTTATTCCCATTCCGAATGCATTGGTAGCACAGATTACCTGTATCTCATCATTCAGGAAATCCTCCTGAATCTTTTTTCTTATTTCAGACTGCAGGCCTGCATGATAATAGCTGCATTTTATCTTATGAAAGTTTATATAATCTGCTGCTTCCTCGGCTTTTTTTCTTGAGGCGCAATAAATAATAGTTGGAGTCTTATACCTGGAAATCAGCTCTATACATTTCTCATTCTTCTTCTTTGTAACAATTGCATTAAGGTAAAGATTCTCCCTTTCAAACCCTCTTACAAAAATCCTGGGATTAGTAAAACCAAGCTGTAAAACAATATCCTTTACAACCTCTGGTGTTGCCGTGGCTGTGAATGCAGATATCTTTGTGATCCCCACAAAATTTATAAATTCCTTTATCTTGGAATAGCT